>JAEEGI010000998.1_pt1 | contig 73400 bp, 56 predicted proteins | sample 8958751 | NCBI WGS metagenome assembly JAEEGI01 (sample SAMN16246545, study PRJNA631951) | gut metagenome | biome: gut microbiome; feature: rumen; material: KS-attached | host: Bos | place: Iran: Karaj | collected 2018-10
CGTATGTAACCTTTATGGTAGCGATGGGCGCCTCCCTGGCCGACAGGGCCTGGACCCGGGACAGCGCGGTCTTCAGGATCACCGGCGTACTCTCCGTGATCGGCGGATGGTTCATCACGGCCGGAGTGGCGTTCATCATCTGTTTCTGCGTGACGAACGCAATGTTTTTCGGCAGGTACATTGTGATGCTCCTTTTCATCGCCCTTTCCATCTATCTGCTCTGGAGCAGCCAGAAACGTTTCGCCGAAAAAAAGAAACAAGAGGAGGATGAACTGTACGACAAAATGCTCCGCAGCAATGATGACGAGGAACTCTGGAAACTGCTCTGGGAGCACATCCGGTACGGCAATGCCGGCCACATCGAATTCGTGGCCGACGCCCTGAAAACAACGACGGAAGGATTTCTGGATGAGGATTACGGTCTCTTAAGGAAACTGGACGGGCAGATCGACGATCAAAAGAAAGCCCTTAAGCGCCAACGCAAACGGGAAGTCGTCTGTATGCGTAGGCTCGATCCGAAACGCTTCCTACCGCTGAATACCTGGTATTTCCTGGGTATCAATTCCTGCAAGCAGATGCTCTACTGTATGAAGCGAATCAACGATCCGGTTATGGAACACGTCGGGAACAGCTTCTCTCCGATACCGAAGGAATTCCATGAGTCGTTCATTTCCAGAAGGGACAGTGTCATCGCGCTCTATCTGAAAGCATTGAAAGATCTCCGGGAAGGCGACTTTGACGATATGGACCGCCTGAGAAAAGAATGCACGGAACTCGGAGACAATATCTCGGACGACTGCCGGGTCGCCCAGGAAAGCGCGCAGGAGGCCGGAATCAATCTGGACACGCTATTGCTGACGGTGCACGTCCTGCAGGAGTTTGAGCAATTGACCGGTCTCCTGAGTCAGTTGCTCAGAGGGATGAAACAGTTCGAACCTTCGTCGTCGCTATAAGATTACCATCGAACCCACGCAAAATGGAAACAGGCGACGAAGAAGTGTGGGCGCCGATTTCGTCCTGGACGCGGTCGTTACCATTGGCGTCCACATACCTGTTGCACTTGAGGCGACCGATGACGTGGACAATGGCTCCGCGGGTGATGGCAGTAAGGTCCGAGATGTCTTTCCCTTCCCAGGCAGTGACGTTGAATCAGGTGGATTCGATGATGTTCGTGCCGTCGTTCCCCTTGTAGGCAAGTTCGGTGACGACGGATAAGCGGCATAGGCGGGTGTCGGCGACTTTCTGGATAGAGCTGTTGCCGACGATGCCTTGGATTTCGATTTTGTTGAGAAATTGCATGATACTATGATTTATAGGTTAAACGCTTTCTTGACCCTCTGCACGGTACTGGTCGAAACTCCGCATATCTTAGCCGTGTTCCGTACTGACTGACCGTGTTTGAGGGACTTGATGACCTTGGCGTACTCCTGCACCTTCTGTTCCCTGGACTTGACGCTGCCCTGCGGTCGCCCCATCTTCACCCCCTTGCTCTTGGCGAGTTCTCTCCCTTGGTGAAGACGGAAGTAGATGTTCTCACGCTCCTTCTCCGCCGCCCAGCCAAGGCAACTGATGTAGATGGCCATAATGCTATCCACTTTCCCGTCCCGGAACAAGGTCAGCCCTTCCTTCTGGAAATGGATGTTGATGCCATTGTCCGCACAGAACTTGATTGTCTCCAAGACCTCCCAGATAGCACGACCGCAACGGGATAGCTCGCTGAACAGGATGAGGTCTATCCGGTTCTCTTTCGCATCGGTCAGGCACTCGGCCAGCACCTTCCGCTCCTTGTTGGTCTTGGCTCCGCTGATGTGCTCCTCGTAGATGCCCTTCACCTCGTATCCTCGGGACGCTGCGAGTTCGTTGAGGTTCTTGACTTGTCTCTCGGTGCTCTGCCGGTCCCCGATGGAGGAGACCCTTGCGTAGATGTAGCAGTTCATATAATTCAAAGACTTGCTGGAATACGATTTCGTGGATGTGTTCAGGGGGCGTCCTGGATTTGTTTGACTACACCCACAACTTGACTACACCTGTTAGCATACCTTGACGATGCTTTCCCAGCGAAGGGAGCGCCACTCTCCGCTTTCAACGCAGAAGAATGGGGTGGTTTTGACACTCTCTCTGGGGATGCCTCTGCCGTTGATGTGTTTCGCAGCAAGGGAGGGCATTGTGGTCCCGTAGGCGTGGCGAAGGGTTCCATCTCGCTTGATGAAGTAGAACTCTACGACAGAGGTCTTCATCCTCTCTTTGAGATCGTGGATCATCTGCATCTTCGCCCCAGCCATAGCGATTTCAATGGCGGTGGTAGCGTGGGTACGGGTGGTGATTACGGAAAGTCTCTGTGCGTCCTTGCTGGTGATGGCGATAGCGTTCATCTGTGTCATATCCTTTCTTGTTTGATGGTTGAACTTCGTTTCTCTTACTGGTACAAAGATATGACATTTATTCAATATATGCAAATTATTTATGACTTTTTTTGAATATTTGTCATCTTTTCGTACCTTTGGAGGAAAAATCGGACTATGGCTCAACAGGAAAGACAAGTCATCCACCTGCAACGGGGTGAGGAACACTACTACTTTGGCTCCATGGCGGCGATGTACGACCATTTCACCAAGGAGGAAATTGGGATCTCATACGGATCCATACGGAACTATGGTCTATCCCCGGAGAAGCCGTACAGGAACGAGAAGACCGGCGTTATCATCCGGGTTGGCGTGCTGATTGCGAAGGAGGGGAACCGAGGACGGAAGATCACCTCAAACGAATAAGGGATGCCATCAAGCACCCCTTTCTTCCACGCTCCCCCTAAATAATTAGTTAAGATATGAGAAGACCTGGGCCTGAGTCTTTTCGCTATACTTGCTGCTTTGGACCTGCCCGGCAAGCTCGTTGGAGAGTCTGAACAATGCATCGCCCCATTGGATAAGGAAATCGCGACTGAACTGGCTCTTGATGAACTCCTTGTCTTTGGGACGGATCTCCCCGCCACCCAGCACGATGATATTGTCCGGCGTCTCAATTGAATCTTTTGTTATCTCGTAGAGGAACCATCCGGCATAATTGCATCCCGAGCAATTCCAAGCGAAATACTGCCATTCGTCCTCGTGTTCAAGGATCTCCATCGCGTTTTCCACGAGCAGGGACACCCACCACCTCCCATTACCACAGAGCACGTGCTCAAGAGTGTTGTACATCACGTTCCGCTCAAACGTGTGCGGCTCAAATCCCCCAGCTTCACAGAGGGACCCGTAGTAACTATCAACGGCCGCTGAAAGTTTTTCCCGGAACTCTACGGCCCCATTGGACATATCTCTGGTGATTAACGTGATAGACGGGCCCCGAAGTGCTCTTGAAATTCTTGAGCCATAGCTGCCCCATGAATTTGCCCTTTGCTGTCGAATAGCTTTGCGCTTTCTGTTTCGTTTTGCCTTTTTTGCCGAATTGTTCTTGATATGTTTCATTTTCTGTGTGTTTTTGTAGGGGCATTGAGGTAATCGCAGCCCCTGGTTGAACGTCTCCTAAACCGAGAACCACTACTGCTGGTCGGTATCGTCCTCAAACTCATGCCAGTGATTGATAGCATATACAGCCGCCTCATAAGGACTACGATAACGTTCTTTCCCGACTATGTACGAGAAGAAGCCTTCAATGTCCTTGTGAATGAGTATTCTTTTCCCGAAGCACCTGATTATCACATCACTAGTACTGGCCATCTTCAAAGCAGTGGCAATCGTCTCAATGTCGTATGATGATACCGGCTTGTCATAAGAGCATTGTGATAGGTCTATGAATACAGGCCTGGCATCTTCATCAAGAAGAACCGGTTCAAGAGGATAGGAACCAAAGTCGTCAAAAATGCAGTCGCCAAGGTGATTCTCAATGACGTCAAGAGCACAATCGCGACAATAATCAAGAGTGTACCCGCATTCTTCAAGGGTGTCCTCAGAAATGAGGAAGTAGGGAGCAAAAGTGTAACTTTTCATTTTATATTGGGTTTTTCTCGTCCTTACTCCAAGAATGGCGCATCCAAAAGCCGTTTGTTATACAATACTACCGTAAGGAAGTAGCGTTTTAGTGGGTGCAGTTCTCCCTAATAGGGTAGTGGAAGAGGCTACCCCAGACTTCTGGTTTCTTTGGCCATAAAGCTCATTGGCCCAGTGGAACCTCGTGTATGTAAGTGGCAAAAAAAAGAGCCACACCCGATTGGTATGACTTTCATATACGAGAGGACGGAATGCCCTCCCGGATATTTAGCTCTATTTGTATTCCGGAGGCAAGTTATACCATAAATCCCCGGTCAATGGCCCGTCCCAGCACCATTATTTCGTATGACACTATACATATATCAACTATCGTGCCAAACTCAAAAAATTCATCAATTTTTTCATTGAAAATTAAAATTTTCTTACTAAAATACGCGCCTACGCACACGCGCGCGAGAGTATGGAGCGCAACAAGCAAATTATCAACACTTTACCCGTGAAAAACGAAAAAAGACAAAAATCACGAAGATTTCTGTCTTTTCGCATTGTTTCCATTCGGTATCCTTGTCGTCATCGCCGGTTGTGGTAGCTGCTGCTGGATTGCGACCCTGTTCCGCCTCCTCCTTGGTTTGGGTGGTTCCGGTAGAGCTGCCGAATGCGCTGCGTAGGTGTTTTCCAGCCAGGAGAACAGATTGTCGGTTATGGCCAGCACGCTGTTGTAGTCCGGAGTTGGATGCATAAAGGCATTGAGAGGGAAGGATGTCTCCTGGCCCATATACAGGACATCAATCATAAAGGCATCGTTATCGGTGTTGAGCTCAAAGTAGGCCGTCTGGTCGTAGTACTTCGTCTTCCAGAACTGGTCCTTGCTATTCACGACAAAGTGGAAAAGGTATCCAGCCATCACTTGTTGCGGCGTGGCTTGCATCATACGCTTGATTGCTTCTATTCGCTTTCCCATACTATTCGCCCTCCCTTGCGTCTTCAATCCATCTAACAGACTTCCAGTAGCGTGATAGAGCCCTGGACAAAGCTTTCTTCGTTTCGGGGCTTCGCTTCTTCCCCTTCAATGCCTCACTTATCTTGCGGCGTTGTTCATCGGGCATTCGCCGCCTTACCCGGTAATTGTTTGTCTGTGTCATGACTCCTTCTTTTCCAATAAATAGTGCTTGGAAATGAAAAGGAGAGATAGGTAGCCCTTTTTTGAGGCGAAAAATTGGGGAAAATTATTTTTACACAATTGTTCTGGGCCATTTGACGGGGTGGCCCAGGTATCCCGGAGGGAGGGAGTTCAGGGACCGGGGGTGGGGGCATAACTGGGGCAAACGGGGCGTTTCCTGCCCGTTAGAGCGACCCAAATCACGCAGGAAATAGATTTCTCATCTCTGGACCAGAACGCACCAGAAGGCAGGAAAACAAGCAAAACACGGCAAAGAATTATGACCTCTTAACCCCCTTTCTGGGATACACATTTTCAGTGCTTCAGGTGCTGACAGGACTCCAACTCCCGATCCAGCCATTCCCTGTTTTCGTCAATGTAATGGACCAGCTCAACGAACCCTTTCCACAGGTTCAACATTTCACTGTTTAGGGGAGCAAAAAAACGGACGGCATCGATGCCGCCCGTTTTTTCTTTTATATGTCTTCATCGCTAACGCATGTCGCGCAGGCGGACGTCAATCCCGGGAAGACGGGCTGGCAGCGAAGATATGTCAGTCTGGCCGAAATGATAGGGAATCAGCACTTTAGGTTTAAATGACATGGCCGCAGACACGCACTGGTCAACTGTCATGGTATAAGGCTGGTTGACAGGCAGCAAAGCCACGTCAATATCTTTGAGGTCCGCCATCTCAGGCACGTTCTCAGTGTCTCCAGCCACATAGACCCTCAACCCATCCAGAGTCAACACATAGCCGTTACCATTGCCTTTTGGATGGAACTTCTCACGACCTGGCGTGGTGTTATATGCCGGAACAACCTCGACTTTCACACCCTTCGCCAACTCCTTCGAATCACTATTGCATAGAACTACTCCCTTGCCGATCTTCCCTTGGCTTGTCCCGTTAAGGAACAGAACCGTTTTGTCTCCTGTCAGAGCCGTAATGGCAGCTTCATCCAAGTGGTCACCATGTTCGTGGGTCACGAATATATAGTCGGCTTTTGGGAACTCCGTGGCATAGTCGGTGCTCTTCCCATATTCTCCGACCGGGTCGAACTGGATGGAGAGACCGTCATAACATACCTCCAAGGTGCCGTGTTTGATCAAGGTCAACTCCACAACTTTGCCTCCAGGGGTCTGGAAGCGCTCGACCTCATACTTGGTGACAGGCTTTCCAGCCTCCGTCCATGCCAAATAGCCTCCAGCCAGGTTGAGCACCTCGAAACCGGCCTTGGACAACGCCGCGGCAGCCTCAGAAGCTCTTCTGCCACTACGGCAATAGATGTACAACGGAGCGGACTTGTCATAAGCCGAGGAGACTTTGTCCACAAAAAGGGAATCGTACCAGTCATGGTTGACCGCTCCGCGGAGGTGGCCCTCAGAGAACTCCTCGGGAGTCCTGACGTCTATCAGACGCACAGGATCAGGAGAGTCGATCTTAGCGGAGAAACCATTGACATCCAAATCGGTATAATTGGCCTTGCATGAGAAAAGGCCTAACAGGGAAAAAGCCATGATGGAAAAAATGAATTGGCGCATATCCTTGAAAAGTAATATGCGCCAATATAGTGATTTATTTCCAGAAGCCCCTCATCGGGGAGAAACTATAGGGATTTCCAGTTTGAGTGTCACGTTGCGGCCGGGATTGTGGATCCCGACATATTTTAAGCGACTCAAGTGATCGAAGTACACTTCATCGGTAAGATTGTCGGCGATAAGGCTCACTGTAGCTATCCTTCTTCCCTTACGCAATATGTCAGTCGCCGCCGTGGCGCCTAGCAGTGTCACCGCCTCTGTAAGAGTCTCAGTGCCAGGGAGGAAATGATCCTGGGCGTTTCGATGGTCTATCCTGAATGATATATAACTATTATTCAACACCTTCCCGCTATGAGTAATCTCCCATTTAACATCGACTCCAAGTCTGGGTGCCGGTATCAGGGGCAGGTCTCCTTCGTCAGAGGTTCCCCTTACAAAGGAATATGACGCACCAAGATGAAGGCTGTGGATGGGATGAAAATCAAGAGAGGCTTCCGCCCCACGGAGTAACGCGTTCCCAGAAGTATAGGCATAGACATCCCTGTCCTCAAGAATGTCTCCTGTGCGACTGGCATAGATGTAATTGTCTATCTTATTGCGAAACAGGGCAACAGTGAAAAAGAAATGCTTGGTAGTCCAGTCGGCTCCCAAGTCGGCCTGAAGGCTGAACTCAGGATTCAATGAAGAGGAACCTATCTCATACCTCAAGGTGCCTTCGTGAACTCCATTGGAGGCCAGCTCGCTCAAGTTCGGAGCCCTGAATCCCCGAGCCAGATTAGCTCTGACATTTATATTCCCAATGGGAGTGTAAACCGCCCCTAGACTTCCTGTAAGCCCCTTGAAATCACGGCTGAAGTCTTTGAACTTGTCTCCCAGGCCAATGCTGTGAAGATGCCTTATGTCTCCCCTGAGGCCACCTGAGAAATGGAATTTCCCCACCCCTTTGGATGTGGTGGCGAATAGCCCCGCATCAACAAGCTTGTAGGCGGGAATCAAGGCTTCCTCCCCGAGGTTATCACTTGTCTGGAACATCCCACCAAAACCGGTGGAAATGATCCATCCATCAATATTCCCGGATATATATTTCAAATCGTAGTTCAAGGTGTTGAGTTTGAAATCCAACTCCGCCTCATCTTCCTCCTCGTATTCCTGGCGACGGTTCTGCTGGATACCCACTAAAGCCTTCACCCTGCCTTCTCCGACTCTTATGCTGTTGTCCCAAGCGGCCTTGTAGTGATGGACATGCTGGAAAGGGAGCTCAACGGAATAACCGGTCGGCCCTCTCAAAATCCCATCCTCAAAACCTTCAATCATCCCGGGAATGAGACGGTAATATCCAAGAGTCAACCGGGAGAAGCCCCACTTGCGGTTTGTCGCCAACTTTCCGGTCAGAGCCATCTCACGGAATTGGGAACCAGGGACTAGTCCCTCGGAAGCGTTCCTGTACGAATGGGCATATTTGTCACTGAAACGCAGATCCCAAATAAGGCCACCGGAATTCCCGGCATGAGAGACGCTGTATGCGGCCAAGCCATTATTGCTCTGGTATTCGCTTGACAAGCCGGCAGAGAAGGTACCTGGAGCCATATTCGGGTCGGGATGTAATATGATAACGCCAGCCATGGCGTCGGAGCCGTACATAAGACTCGCAGGGCCCTTTATGATCTCGACATTGTGGACCCCGTTGGCGTCAACCTCGATTCCGTGCTCATCGCCCCACTGCTGTCCCTCCTGACGTATTCCGTCAGAGATCACGACAACACGATTGTAGCCGAGTCCACGGATAACAGGCTTCGATATTCCAGAACCCGTAGTGACTTGACTCACACCAGGTTCCCTTGATATGGCGTCTATGATGTTGCCTGAGGCCACCGATCTCAACTCCTTGAAATCCAAGAGGCTCACGGCCGAGGAAGTCTCGCCGAGTTTGCTGTCACCTGTCAGCCAGGTGACGATAGACTCATTCAAACGCAGATGCCGCGAGAACACATCTGTCGAGTCTTGGGCATGCGTAGAGAGAAGTCCTACAAAAAGAAGTACCGATAATACCTGAATTCTTAACCTCATTTACCCAGCTTCTCCTTAAGATGCTTGTGCGAGGGATGGATTTTGAGGATCGCGTCACCAAGCTCCGCGCGGCGGCGCTCATAATACTCATGGCGGGCGGGATTCTCCGGGAACCAGCCACGCAGGACCCTCATCTCTTGCGAGATGATCTCATGGATACCCCAGAAGCATGAGAATGCGGCTGCTCCGAGAATAGTAGAGAGGATCATGCCATCTACAAGAATGGATGCGACGGAGAAAATGACTCCCGCGGCGCAGAAGACCAACCAGCTTCTCTTACCCCAGTAATACTCCATCTTTATCGTGATTGGATGGCAGATGCCGATGATGAGGAATACCGCCACACCAACTATTAAACCACTGAAATTCATCTACTTCTACTATTTAGTATTTTCTGGAAAGCGAGCCTCTCATCGCCCGATGCCAGATAGATTATGCCACAATAGGTAAACCCATGTTTGGCGATATTGTGGCGCATTATCGAATTGTCCTTATGGGTATCAATCCTGATATTAGGATCTCTCCCGAAACTGAAATCCATGATCGCTGAGAAAACGCCATGGGCTTCAGGGTAGCTCGCGATCCGGTGGATCACGTGGTATGGTAACTCATTGTCCAGCCACTTTCCTTCTATGTAATCATAAGTCGGCTCAGGAGATGGCAAAAAAGCGAAATATCCAACTATACGGCCATAGTCCTCGATGACAAAGCCTCCGCCCCTTTGGATATCGAAAAGGATCGCCTCCCGGGATGGATAGTTGTCAGACCACTGGTTCAAATTCCCGTCTGAGCGCATAATGCCCTTGGCGGCATCAAGAACGGGCATAATCCCTTCTAAATCAGCCTCCTTAGCTTCTCTTATAGTTCTCCCCTGGCGAGTCATAGCCCACAAATTTAGCAAATAATGCCAACCCGCCAAGGGAGAAATAAAACTATAACGAATTAATGAATTCGACTACCGCCTCACGGTCTTCCTTTGACAGATTGTAGAACTTCTCCGTGGACTCATAGGCGTCGCTCTTCTTGCTGTAGCCGTGCCACATGATGGCCTCGATGACGTTTCTCGCCCTGCAGTCATGGATCCTGTCCTCAGCCCCGGTATTAGCCCTTGAGAGCCCCCTGCCCCAAAGAGGGGTTGTGCGGCACCAGCTCCCGTGGATCCCGTTCTTCATGAACAGGCGATGCTGGATCATGTCCGTGTAGGGGTATATCTTTTGGTTGCGGTACCTGGGAAGCTGCCTTCCCTTGGTTATCGCCGGTGCCCAATAATTATCATCCTTAGTCTCCCAGGAAGCCCTATGGCATGTGGCGCAACCGATCTTGTTGAACACTTCCTTTCCCTTCTGGACCTCGGCCCTATTGAGGTTCCTCGCCCTCGGGATGGACAGTCCCCTGTGCCAAACAAGGAAGTTATAATACTGATCGTCACTCATTTCCGGAGTGAAATTATGCCACTTATTGTTGAATTGGTCCGTGGTGGGGTCAAGGAGGCCAAGAATCGCCTCGGAGATACCCTCATCGGTGCCGTCAGCATAATATGGCGATGAGGGATCAGCCTTGACAGCCGCTATAACAGACGGGGTCTCGGACATCTTCTTCGCCCATGCCTTTGTGGCGTAAAGGAAATGACGGTCCCCCCTGCTGACGTTGGTGATGTTCCAGATGGCGTTGGCCCCGGCGCCGTCCTGAAGCGAGGCGCGAGTCATGGCATATGTGAACCTCTTGAGTTTTTTGGTGCCGGCCGGAGCGGGAGTACCGTCGGCGAACTGCCCCTCTGCGAGAGTATACCAAGCCGTCGGAGCGAAATCTCCCGCCGCCTTATCCCAGAACGCCGGATTAAGCTCAACGTAAGGAGCTTCCGCGATGTACTGCTCCTTAATACTCTCCTCAGGAATGGCGTCAAGAAGCCCGGTTCCGATGATACCTATAGTCGATTCCAGACGGAAGGCCACAGGGCCGGTCTGGTAAGGAGTCGGGTCGGTGTTGAAAGCGCTCTCAGGAATATTCAGCTCAGGGTATATCAACTCATAGGTCTCCCCGTCAGGGAAAGCCATCGGAAGACCACTTTCCATTGAAGTGACCTTGATCCAGTTCAAAGCTATCTTGTCCTCGTCTATCGGAGGAAGAAAAGGCGCCACGGCCTTTGTCTGAGGCATACCTGTCACTTCCGCGACATAAGGACCGTCATCGCTATCAGCGCCGTCGGCAGGATGGTAAACAACTAGAAGATAGCCGTTTCCGAACCCGGCTTTATACTCTTTCTGCCACTTTCCATGACCATACCCAGGATGGCAATCAAGGCAAGATGAACGGACATATGCGGGACCCAGCCCCTTGAAAGGCTCAGTGCTCTGGGTGAATTTGCGCTCGAAAGCAGCCTCGCCAAGATTGAACTCCATTTCAAGACCTTGAGCGATAACCGATGGAGTCTCGTCCTCATAGCACCCTTCTGTGACATTGTCAGTGGTTCCAAGATTTCCTCCGGGATACCACTCGGAAGCCTCGAAATTGCCAACTGCCTGACCCACATATTTAGCGTCGGGCTCCCTCTTCAAGGAAGGCCCGTCGCCATTTTCACGGCAGGCGGCCAAAGCGACCGTCACCACACACAGAAGGAATAACCTTATCGCTTTACAATCCATGCCGCAGCCTTGTTAAGTTCCTCATCAAGCTTATTCACCTCATCCATCGCTTTCTGCACGGAAGAGTCGGTGTATATGTCCACGAAAGCCCCTTTTGCCTGGCACGCCTTCAAGGCCGTCAAAGAGTTCTCCAAGGCCTTCTGTATGTCCGATGCACCACTGTAATTATGGTTGCCAAGATAAGTCATTATTGACTTTGAGGAAGGAGAGGTGGCTCCTGCTCCTCCGTAGATTGAGTATTTAATACTAAGGATATTATCAATGAAGTCCTGGAAGGATTTCTTGCTGTAGGGAGACTCGATGTAGTTGACATCCTCTCCCGAATGGGCGTTGCCCATCTTGACATTGGCCACCTCGTTGCATATATTGGAGCAACCGGCGATCAGGATAGAGGAAAGTGTCTCCTGCCAGGTGGAATATGTGCTGCCGATCTCTGCGGCCCCAAGCATATTCTCTCCGTATGTCTTGTCGGAACCTGTCAATGTCACAGCCACCTCGAGTTCCTCACAGCGAGATTTGTAAGCGGCGGAAGCATTCGGATTCCAGGAGACGAGCAGGCGGAAACAATTGTCCCTCAAGTCTCCAGCGACAGCGGTGGCGTAGATGAGCTCCTGCTCGCCAGTGACGGTCTTACCAGCGAAAGCCTCATGATCCTCGTTGGAACGTAGAGCCTCGATCTTACGGTTATTCCCATCCCTGAAAAGGATAAACTCAATCCCATGGAAGCCAAGAAGTTCTTGGCCGAGTTTAGCGGCGGCATAGGCAATGCCATCCTCTCCCTTGAGGGCAGCCACCTGCTCGGCGTTGGAAAGGGACGTGGCGAGAGCCTCGACATCCAGAGGCCAGGTGTCGATGTGGGGATCGATACCGAAATCCGTGGCCGCTCCATAAAGGAAGGCTTCGGACTCCTCCCAGCTCTGACGGGCCTGGAGGAACTTCGCGCAAATGGCGTCTATCTCGCCCTGGCTCAAAGAAGAGACACCCTTCTGAGTAGCGGCCGCAAGCAAATTGTACAATTCGTCGCTCTCTTTGGCGAGATCACCATAGGTTGAGTATATAACCTGCGGAACATATTGCTCCACAATCTCTTTCATTTCTTTCTCCTCAGAGGAGAGACCACCCTTGGTCTCTTCTTTCTGGCAAGCGGCGAGGCAGGATAAAACCGCCGCCGAAGCCAAAGTCATTCTGATAATATTTCTCATAATTTATTGAAGTTATTGAATTTATCTGTTGAAAAATCCCTGGTAAGCTATCCCGATCGAGACAGATGGCTCATTATTGAACTGTCTCTTTAGGAACCGATGGGAATACTCGGCCTTGACGGCGATCTGTGGCAGAGGCATCCAGTTAATGCCCACCGTTGCGATGTGCCTTGCGGTGTACTCATATTCCTGCTGCCCGGAGGCAGGCATGTAGGAGTCGTACCAGTCATATCGCCCGAACAGGAAGACTTTGTCGGAAGCTCCGTTGTTGAACAACCGCAAGATGTCGTACCCAGCCTCAAGACCAGCGGCCATAGCGTTTTCCCCGACTGGGGTCTTCTTGTAAGGGGCGCTGTTAGAGGTCAAGTTACGCTTCACCGTGCTAATGGTCATAGCGTCACCGACATACCCGTAGTCAGCATTGCCCCGGACAATCAGACTCTCTGACTTGAAACAGAAGTCAAAGGCACCGATCGCCGTTGTACCTTTTATGGCACCATAACGGGTGTCACGCATGTCATTAGGGAATGAGTTGTGCATGCTGTTGCCATAATAGCCGCTCAGGCTCAGGCGGAGGTTCTTTATGGATTTGTTATCCACCCTCGCCACGAAGCCGTAGTTATTGGCCACCTTGAACTCGTAGGGAGAACCAGATCCATTCTTTACGAAATTGTCCCTGTTGAACATGAAAGCGTCAAGGCCGGCTATCATCTGCGCCTCGTACCTCCATTTACCAGCCTCGCCCCAAAGGCTGATGCCCGTGTCATGCCAAGTCGACGGGAGAATGGTATTCTCACCCTCAGGGCGATAGACAGTAAAGAAATTGAGTGGTTCATGGGCATTGTTCAGTCCTCCAACAGGCACCACAATGTGCCCCATACGGACATTGAGAGCCCTCGCGAACGACTTTTGGATCCAGAACTGCTCCAGCTCGACCTCTCCGCCTTTCTCGATCTCCGTCTCCCATTCACCGGCCTCTGTAAATTCCTTCTCGACGGCCGAGCCAGAGCCAGTGTGCTCAAACTCAATCTCGCTCTGCATCGTCCATCCCTTCCCGAAATCATATCCGAGATATATCACGGCATGGGGAATGTCAAAACGTCCATGACTCTTGTCATTCTTGTAATTGTCCGGATGGGAATACCTGTAAACGTTGTCACTATAGAAGTGACGACTCAAAGCGACTTCCCCATAACCACCGATCACAAGGCGGTTTCCATTCTCTTGGGCACTAGCGGATAGTGCCATGAGAAGAACTGGGATCAATAAAAAAAACCTGTTTCTCATATTTCAGACGCGAATTTCAGCTTTTCAAGGCGCCCCTACAATCCCTATTTATCGCTAAAATCAGGGGAGAAATACTATATTTGTGACTATGCTACTGAAGGATTCAAGACCCCATTATGACATTCTGGACGGCTTGCGAGGAGTCGCGGCCCTGATTGTCATCGTTTATCATGTATTCGAGCTTTTCCCTCATACAATAGTGCCTCACGGCTACCTGGCTGTGGATTTCTTCTTCATCCTGTCCGGTTTCGTGATCGGCTACGCCTACGATGGTAGATGGGGGGAGATGACCACTGGAGGCTTCTTCAAAAGGCGTCTCATAAGACTTCATCCGATGGTCGTCATGGGAGCTGTCATCGGGGCGATAACCTTCCTCATTCAGGGAAGCGTTCAATGGGACGGGTCCCGTGTCGGCACAGGCTGGGTGATGCTTGCCATGCTCTGCGCCATGTTCATGATACCTTCGGCTCCCGGAATGGCGAGAGAAGTTCGTGGAAACGGCGAAATGTTTCCCCTCAACGGTCCCTCATGGTCACTATTCTTTGAATATATCGGGAATATTCTTTATGCCATCCTGCTCAGAAGGCTTCCGAAATGGGCTCTGGCAGCCATCTGCGCCATATCCGGAGTCTTACTCGCCGGTATTGCCGCCCATGACGGATTCCTCGGAGTGGGCTGGTCTTTCATCGACGGAGGCTTCTGGGGAGGTCTTGTACGGATGCTTTTCCCCTACACAGCCGGAATGTTGATGGCAAGAGTCTTCAAGCCCATCAAGGTGAGGAAGTCTTTCCTTCTCTGCTCAATCATGTTCCTGGCGGTCGCCCTGCTTCCCGCGATTGGCGGGCAGGCATGGAGAAACGGGCTCTTCGAGGCTTTTTGTGTGATCGCGGTATTCCCATGCATGGTCTGGCTGGGAGCGTCTGACAGTTCCTACAGTGAACGGACAAAGACTGTTTGCTCCTTCCTTGGAGACCTGTCATATCCCCTATACATGGTCCATTACCCGGTTTTCTACTTGTATTACAATTACATAGGTTTCGATGGGAACGGAGTCTCAAAGACATTCGCAGATGCTTGGCCGGTCGCTCTTTTGACAGTGGCTGTAAGCCTCACTCTCGCCCTCCTCTGCATGAGATTCTATGATAGACCCGTCCGGAAGTATTTGTCTTCCAAATGATTAAATAGCTATGAAGAGATTCCTTATAATAGCCCTGGCCGCCAGCCTCATATTCTCGGCGCCTAGTCTTGCCCAGTCTTCCAACAAGGTTGAGAAAGCGAAGTATTTCCTTACCGCGGAACAGATGCCTGAGGTGACAAAGTTTCTGCCTGACCCTCCAGCCTTCGGTGACGGGAAGTTCATCCCCGACAGCCTTGTCTATGAGGAAGGGAAAGCGCTCCGGGATACTGAGCGAGGACGTATTGCCGTAGAGGATGCCAAGACGTCAATCAGGTATATTCTCAAACGATTCTCTCCGGCCATGGAACGGGAGCTGAACCCTGAGGCGTACCCCGCACTCGCGGGTTTTGTCTACCGTACTTACACCACCGCGAGACTTTCCATCACATACGCCAAAGATTATTACCACAGGCAGCGTCCCTACCAGCACTTTGAGGAGCACACCCCTGTCCCAGAGAAAGAGGATATGAACGATTTCACCTCCTATCCCTCAGGCCATACAATACGATTCTGGACAGCCGCGCTGACGCTTGCCGCTCTTGACCCCGCCCATCAGGATGAGATCCTCAAAACCGGATACGAGATGGGGCAGAGCAGGACCATCGTAGGGTTCCACTATCAGTCAGATGTCGATGCCGCCAGACTCGCGGCCAGCGCCGCCTACGCACGCCTCAGCGCCGATCCCGCATGGCGGAAGGCGTTCAAGAAGGCGGCAAGGGAACTTAATAAGAAACGCTAACGGGCCGCTTTCCAGGGGAAATACCTGGAGACACTCGCCCGGTAAGTGGCATATTCTGGATACTTGCTTCCGCTGATCTGTTCTCCGAGGGCTGAGCTTCCAAGGAAAAGGACGACCAGAAGAAGCGCCCCTATGACACTCCAATTGAATATTCCTATTCCAGCGCCAATAGAGAAGATATAGAATGATATCCATATCGCTTGCTCGGCGAAATAATTGGGATGGCGGCTCAGACCCCACAGGCCGGTAGTGTTGAATCCTTTATTGTAGGGGGCTGGAAGATCCTCCAATTGACGTCCCTCCCCTATCATCGCCCATTTGCGTGACTGGAATGCCCACTGCTGCTCATCAGCGATCGTCTCATAGATGATGAAAGCAAGCATCAGGACAGCCGCGATGGCATCCACAAGGCCGAACGACGCCACCGAGCCCATTGAGACGAGGGCCGGGAAGGTTATCATCAGCACAAGAGCGTTCTGGTAGATGGAGATGAAAAGGAGGTCAAAGAGCATCCAGGCCCAACGCTTGCGGAAAGCCGGACCGCTTCTTACAATGCTCCACCTGTAGTCCTCCGCACCTTCCCAGAACTTGAGCTTGTATGCGCCTTTACGGGCAAAGTTGAAGGTGAGCCTGGCGCCCCAGAGCGTGGCGAGGACAGCCATCACGACAAGGCGCGCGGTGAAACCACCTTTAGCTGCTATAATCCAGGCATATGCGATAGGGAGCAGGCTCCAGAGCTTGTCCATCTGCGAATTGTTTCCGGTGATCTCACCCACGATGAAGCAATACGCGGCCGAGCACCCGGCGATAATTCCCAGGATCTTGAGCGTGCCTAGCTGGGTAGAATCAAGGGATGGGCCCACATGAATATAAAGGAGCGGGCAGACGATGAGCGACAAAGCAAGCAGAGCGCCCATCAAGGGGATGTTCATTTTCATATTGAGAAGAAGAGTATTTGCCTACTTCGCTTCGTAAACCCTCACGTAGTCGACCTCCATGTAGGTGCCGTCTATGGCGTCGGTGACTTCTCCGGCCCAGGCGAGCACGGCCATGCTGAGCAGCAAATTGGCTGGAGAGAAGGAGAACTCGTTCTTGGAGCGCCTGATCTCCTTACCGTCAAGGAAGAACACAAACTCCAAAGGAGTCCATTCAAGGCCGAGGATATGGAAATCTTGAGAAAAGTCTATATCCCCGTAAGTGAAGGCCTTATGGAAAGACTGGTGAGGCTGATCTGTCCAATTGTGAATGTTCGTGTTGACCTCATGCGGGTAATGTCCTTCGTTGATGTCAATCTCAAAACGTTTCCCTTCCGTGGGTGCGGGAGAATCCTGGAGAGTCATCAGCCAGAAAGAGTTGTTGGTGCCGGTAGCATTGGCATATTTGTAACGGCATTCAAAAAAGCCGAACTTGAAGAGACGCTTCGTCCAGATGCTGCCGGAAGTCCAATCCTGGCCGCCACGGCTTTCCTTATGGTTCACAAGGCGGACAGTTCCGCCGCCGACTTCCACATTCTCAGGCCAACGGCTGCAGAGAGTGTGAGTGGTGGGGCCATTCGCCGAATTCCAGTTCTGGAGCAACTGGTCACGGGTCTTGTAGTCGAATTCATCAGCCCAGGTGAGTTTGTACTTGCTCTCGTCAACGAATCCATACTCAGGCTTCTTTTGGCATGACATAACAGCCATCGCCACAGTCAGGATGAAAAACAATCTCTTCATGTCACTTCGCTTCGTAAACCCTCACGTAGTCGACCTCCATATAGGTGCCGTCGATAGCGTCGGTGATTTCACCGGCCCACTTGATTATGGCCATGCTGAGAAACACGGGAGCGGGAGAGAATGAGAACTCGTTCTTGGAGCGCCTGATCTCTTTACCGTCAAGGAAGAACACAAACTCCTCTGGAGTCCATTCAAGACCGAGGATATGGAAGTCTTGAGAGAAGTCAATATCATCGTAAGTGAAGCCCTCATGGAAAGACTGGTGAGGCTGATCTGTCAAATTATGGATATTCGTGGTGACCTCGTGCGGATAATGCCCTTCGTTGATGTCTACCTCAAAACGCTTTCCCTCGACAGGATCGGGAGCATCTTGGCGACTCGTCAGCCAGAAAGAGTTGTTGGTACCTGTCGCGGCGGCATACTTGTAACGGCATTCAAAAAAGCCGTACTTGAAATCACGCTTCGTTGAGATGCTGCCGGAAGTCCAATCCTGGCCTCCACGGCTTTCCTTATGATTCACGAGTTTGACAGTCCCGTCGCCGACTTCCACATTCTCAGGCCAACGGCTGCAGAGAGTGTGAGTGGTAGGACCATTCGCCGAGTCCCAGTTCTTCAGCAACTGGTCACGGGTCTGATAGTCGAATTCATCGGCCCAAACAAGTTTGTACTTGCTCTCGTCAACGAATCCATACTCAGGCTTCCTGTGGCATGACATCACGGCCATCGCCACTGCGAGGATGATGAACAATCTCTTCATGATGATGTTTATTCTTTGATTATTATTCTCGTTACTTCGCTTCGTAAACCCTCACGTAGTCAACCTCCATATAGGTGCCGTCTATGGCGTCAGTGACTTCCCCAGCTCCGGGGAGAATGGCCAAACTGAGCAACAAGGTGGCGGGAGAATAAGCGATTTCGTTCTTGGCGCGCCAAATTTCCTTACTGTCGAGGAAGAACACAAACTCCTCAGGAGTCCATTCGAGTCCGAAGATATGGAATTCTTTCGAGAAGTCAATATCATCGTAAGCGAATACATCATAGACAGACTTCATGGGCTTGTCAGTAAGATTGTGTATAGTCGCGTTGATCTCGTTCGGGTAATGTCCTTCGTTGATGTCTATCTCGAAACGTTTGCCCTCCGCAGGCTCGGGAGAGTCCCCGAGAGTCACCAGCCAGAAAGCGTTGTTAGTACCAGAAGCACCGGCATATTTGTAGCGGCACTCGTAGAAGCCATATTTGAACACTTGCTTCGTCCAGATGCTGCCGGAAGTCCATTCCTGGCCACCACGGCTTTCCTTATGGTTCACAAGACGGACAGTTCCGTCGCCAACTTCCACATTCTCAGGCCAGCGGCTGCAGAGTGTGTGCCCAGTAGGACCATTGGCTGAAATCCAATCCTGCAGCAACTGGTCACGGGTCTGATAGTCGAATTCATCGGCCCAAACCAGTTTGTACTTGCTCTCGTCAACGAATCCATACTCAGGTTTCCTGTGGCACGACATCACGGCCATCGCCACTGCCAGGATGATGAACAATTTCTTCATGTCGCAAATTATTAATTATTTACCATCAATCGCACAGGGCCGATAAGGCCAGAGGCGGGTAATTCCCATTTCTGAATATCGACCCACTTCCAAGAGATGAATGTCTTTCTGGCGGAAGGACGGGCCGTGTGGTTCACGACCCAGTCGGGTATCTTCTCCAGGCAGACGCCAGGAGCGGTGGACAAAGTGTTGGTTGTCCATTCGACGTCATCCGGTAGATAGCTGTCACCAACGAGGGCGTTGACCCATGTATTGGCGACTACCACGCGGACAGTGTTGGAGCCCGCATTCAGGTACTTAGTCACATCCAAGGAATATGGATATTTCCACATAGTGCCAACCTCCTTGCCGTTCATGATCACCTTCGCGGCCACCTCAACCCTGCCCAAGTCAAGAACACATCTCTCCCCTTCTCCGATAGCGGGCATGTTGAAGGTCTTCTCATAAGCGATATCGCCGGAATAATACTTCCATTCCTTGTTGTCAGACTCGCTGAGGTCGGAAAGGACCGGCACCTCGAATGTCTTTCCGGACATCTGCTCATCCACGAGAGTCATCGTCCAGTCTCCAGAGATGTCAATCATACTCGTGCTCTTTGTAGTGAGCACAGTGGTGGAGGGAACTTCGAATGGCCTGCGGAAAACCACGAACACTGATCCGGCCCTCTCAAGATTCATCTTAACCCTAATGCGTCCGTCAGGTGTCTTCTCGTAATCGGTCACAGTTGATACCTTTCCTTCAGAAGCATCCCAGAACTCGGGAATATAGTCCTTCACATTGAATATAGCATCAAAGACCGCCTCATTATTCTCCTGCTGGTTGCTGACGAAATAAACATCGGAGGTTTCCCCTTTGCGATGGATATACTCGATCCCATTGCCAGGATACATCGTCTTTTCCCTCAATGCCAAGTTCTCAATCTCAAAATCGGGAAGAATGCCGTTCTCCAGGAGGTAGTCCTTAAGTGAGCCGGAGTTCTTCTTTGTCATATACACCCTCGCACCCTTCGCGATAAGAGCTTCTATCTTCTCCGCTATCACGGGACGCATGAATTCAAGATCCTTGACCACCATGACTGAATAACTCATCCCTGAGGGCATAACCAGGCGGTGATCCTTTACGACTATTGAATCGAGGAGTTCCGTGGCGCAGAAATCATAATCATATCCAATAGGGACCTCTGGTCTGAGTTTCTCCCGGGTTTTGGGTCTCGCGGGCGCATCCTCACCCATGAAGTATAGGACGTCAATCATCGGAGTCCCCTGCTGAAGCATATACTGGCATCTGGCAATATAGTCAGACCAAGGCCTCGCCATTGCCCACCAGGTATTCTGCTTATTGAACAAAGGGCCATAATAACCGAGCGTGAAACCAGGCTTCAGCCCATAAGGGTCATGGACATAACTATGGAGCCATAACTGGTTCACGCCCTGGCAGAAGAAATAATCGCCCTGAGTTTTCAACTCACGGGGAAAGACGGCGAACACATCGCGTCCTGAGGTGGTGAAAGCCTCGGACCCGACAACCGGCTTGCCTCCTAGATGGGCAAGCGATGAAGCGAGTTTGTTGGAGCTTACTTCAGTGGCTCTGCGGGCCCAGAACTCTCCCACATAGACATCAGCGTTATGTGCGATGGTGAACTCGCAGGTGTTTCCCATTGATCCATAAGGCTCGACAGAGAACTTGACACCGTTCTCGTGGCATTTCCTTGACATCGTGCCATAGAAGTTGTTGTTAATCATATGGCTGATGACCAAGCGATAGTCCCAGAGGAACTTCTCGGTAGCCTCCGTGCTGTCAAGAACCCTTCCGGAAATGGCGGGAAGATACTTCCTGATGTCATAACCCATCTCTTTCTTGAACTCATTCTCAAAGCCCTTCGTCCAGTTCTGGTGACCGGCCTCATAACTGTCTATTTCCACTAAGGAAATATTTGACTCTGGATTACTTACGTCTTTCGTGATTGAGTGGTTCCAATAGAATTCCACAGCCTTGGCGTTCATCTTGTCAATCTCCAGGCCCCGACCATCCGGCGGTGCGGGATGGTTCTGGACACCGATCGGCTGATATCCGATACGCAGGATGGTCCAGTTACCCTTAGGCGCCTTCCACCTGAGTACACCGTCGGCATCCATAAACTCTGTGATGTCTATAATGTCTTCCATCTTTACCACATCACCAGCAGGTGCCTCCCTGTGGTCAGGCACATATTCCGTCAGTTTGTATGTCTGAAGACCGACCTTTCCCCACCAATCCTTGATGTGATACGGCTCTCCCGCCAACTCACCTGCCGGAGTCGGGAATGCGAACACGGCCAGGTCCCGATAGTATCCACGGACCTTCTCCCTATCCACGAAATAACGTTTATTACGCTCGGGATCCTTCTGCATGTCCCGCTCGATTCCAAGCGCTGGCACAGGAATCTCCAACTGGAGTTCCAATTTCTTACGTCCCGAGACTATCTTCTCGGTCCAAACAACTTCCTGCATGGCCAGGTCAGGAGTCACCCAAGGGCCTCCAGAAACGCCCCATCCGGCTCCCTGCACAACACCCATCTCGAGATCAAGGCGTTTGCACTCCCTTTGCATGTATCTGTACATGTCCCACCATTCCGGGGTCATATAACCGATAGGTCCGTCACACATGCCCTCAGCGACATTGAACAGAGTCAAGCCTCCGAATCCGGCTTCCTTTAGCGCCTCAAGGTCTTTGGTTAGGCCTTCTTTCGAGACATGCCCGCTCTGCCAGTGGAAGAAACACTGCATCCTGGCGTCGCGGGGAGGATTGTTGAAATCAGATTCAGTCCAAGTGGCGTGCGTCAGGTTGAAATTCTTATTGCTGTGGACAGGGGCACCCATAATGGGCTTGAGCGCCTCGAACCATTCCTTGGCGATAACCTCCGCCCCTTGATATGTGGTGTGAACCTTGTCAGCGATAGACCCGGTCCTCCAATCATAGTTACGCTTGACATCAACAAGGATCAAATGGCTGTCGTTGAGACTCTTGACCATTTTGACTATGGCCTTGTTCAAGTCAGGGATATATGAATACTTAGGGAGTTTTCCGACCTCAATGACCTGAGCCACAAGTATTTTCACGTCAGGATTGATCCTCTCGATCTCGCTTATAATGGTCTTGTAGGCCTCGATAATGCCCGGGATAGGCTTCTCTTCTATGAAATGATTGTGCCCGGAATGAAGCAGCACTATGTCAGCCGGATAGTCACCGTAGAATTTCCGAATGTTCTCCGCGATGAATTCCGCTGTTCTCCCGCCGAAACCGCAATGGCGGACAGTCCCGATGTCGTCATAGGTCCTGGTGTTCGGGCCCACGAATTCGAAGTCGTACCCTGCCTCATTCAGCATCTTCCACAGTGGATAGTGATACGAGGTGAAGGTATCTCCACCCTGTGTAAGCGAATCACCAAGACACATGATGGTGTAATGATTGCTCTTTTCCGGTAATTGCGCCGCGGAAAGCACCAGCACAAGCATCCCTAACACGAATCTTTTCATAGAACAATATTATTAATTAACTACAATCTCATCAATCTGCAAAGCGGAGTGACCTGGAGCCGGATCCCTGTGAGCCACGAATCTGACGTACCGTGCCTCCACGTTGACCGGAGCCCCGAAGTCCATATAGTCTCCAGTGACCTGGGCCTCATCCCTCATGCGGTAAGTGGATTCACCGCATTTCTCGAAGTCCTTCCCATCTTTAGAGACGAACATCTCGACCTTGACGGGGAAAGCCACCGAATGTATTCTCTGCGAAAGGAATGTGGCTCCTATATAATGGATAGGCACAACCTTTTCAAGGTCAATTGTAACGTCGATATCACAATAGAACCTCTGCCATCTACGGTCTTTGAAAGACCATGTGCCGAAAAGGCCGTCTGTGAGGGCAGTCTCACCGGTAGAAGGATACCAGTATGTATCCCACCCGTGTCCTTCCGCATATTTGACAGGCTTGCCGACAGCGAGGTGCCTCACCGGATGAGTCGCCTCATAACGGTCACCATATTCATTGGCAAGGTCAAATGTGCCATATCCCATGTCCTTGAAAGTGTCCAACAGCACTAGCGCCCTCTCACGGAAATCAGCATAATCAGAGCATCTCTCACGAGGGGACCATCCGATTTCCGCCGTGGCGAAGGCCCTGGGATAGAGCAAGTATTCAGAATACTCGCCTGCCGGGGAGTATTCCGTCCATAGGCAGCACTGCACTCCGAGCACATGGTGACGATCCTCGGGCTTGACCCAAGACTCCATAGGGTCGAAATCATACGCGACCTTCAGAGGCAAGTACGTAGCGAAGGCGGCAGGGACCTTAAAAGGAGCGTCCTGAGGGTAATTGAAATAGCAGTGTGTATCAGGGGTAAGGATTATATCGTGGCCATGAGGCGTTGGCTTCTTACCGTCCTCAGTCTCACGCATCATCACCACCGCATCATCAGGAAGGCCGCCATGTGTGATCTCATCCCAGCCAAGAAGCCTCCGACCTTTGCTTTTCAGGTATTCAGCCATCCTGTGGTTCATATAACTCTGCAGTTGGGCGACATTCGTGAAGCCTTCCTTCTTCATGAGAGCCTGGCAATGCGGGCAGTTCTTCCATGCGCTCCGGGAAGCCTCGTCACCGCCGATATGAATCATTTTGGAGGGGAAAAGCTCAATCACCTCATCGATCACAGACTCAAAGAACTTGTATGTAGCGGGATTGGACGGGCACATGTCGCTGTTGAAGACTTTGTGGCCGGCGGCATCCTCGCACGCTAGCTCAGGATATGCGACAAGAGCCTCATTGCTATGCCCGGGAAACTCGATCTCGGGTATGACTTCCATATGGAGTTCAGCGGCACGCGCCACTATTTCCTTGCAGTCTTCCTTAGTAAGGTATCCCCCACTCGCTCCAGGCGCGCCTTCCTCTGAATAGCGTCCACCTGACTTGGTCCACTCCTCGTAGGTCTCCCCTATCCGCCAAGCGGTCTTGCGGGTGAGCTCGGGGTAACTGTCTATCTGGATGCGCCAGCCTGCGCCATCTACAAGATGAATATGAAGGACATTCATCTTCAGAAGAGCCATCGCATCCATTTCCTTGAATATCCATTCCTTGTCACCATAATTACGGGATATGTCAAGCATCAGGCCCCTGTATCCGAACCTGGGCCAATCGGTGATGACGCAATACTGAAGCGTGTCGGAAACAGCCCTCATCTGAGAGAGGTCCTGACGCGCATAGAACGCTCCTGTCTCGGTGACCGAGACAATCTCAATCCCTTTCCTACCGATAGTCAGCCTGTATGCTCCCTCTTTTGACCACTCAGGAAGATCCTTCGTCTCACGAATGAACTTGCGGTCTGCCACCTTGACCTTAACCTGAACGTTGTCGGAATAGACAAGCTGCCCCTGCCCGGTAGTGTAATCCACAGGTCTCGGGATGATCGACTGAGGGCCGGCCACAAGCAGCAGAGTGAGAAAAAAAGAGAGAATGTGCATGGGATGATGATTATGATTTATGGCATATCAAAGCCTTTCTTGCCTGTTCCCTTAAGAAGAAGTTCCTTAAGTTCAGGGAGATAGCTCTCATAGACTCCCCGGGGAGTTGTATTGTGCTGTTTGCACAATGATGCGGCGGAGCCGACGACCTCGCCCATCATCCCAATGGTGCGGGACACCCTGACCGTACCGAGGACAACGTGGGTCACACTGATGTCACGGCCCGCCATGAACAGGTTATCGATATTGCGGGAATAAAGGCAGCGGTAAGGCACAAAGTACTCCTGATGGCCGGCATTGATGCTGATGGCCAGGAAAGGCTCGTCATCGACACCTTCGATAGGTTTCGGATAATGCAGGTCCATACCCCAGGTGGTGGCTACGACAGCGTCGTCATATTCCACCTGATCCCTAACATCCTGCTCCTTGAGGATCACGTCGCCAAGAAGCCTGCGGGATTCACGCTTTCCTCCGATGTAAGCCACCCACTCAAGCGCTTTATCCGCATATTCTTCTTTTCCGGAATAGTGGTTCTTCAGATAGGACCAATTGCCGTAGACGGCACGGAGAGCATGGTCACGAATATACTCGATCTCAGTGATCTGATCGTTGTTGAGGCCTGATTCCCAGTCCCAGTTGCCCCTCAACATAGGCTGGCAAGTGTTGTCATTGAACTGGATGGCCCATGGGCACTCGGGGAACGAGCTTGCCTCAGGCTTCGCCTCCGCATACCACATGACGGATGTACCCATAGTAAGATCGTCGGCGACCTCAGGCGCTGTAGGCTCGCCGGTCTCGGCCTTGCTCTCACGCCCCATCCTGAAGTCGGCTCCGGACATAAAGCCAAGATTACCATCACCGGTGCAATCAGCGAATAGAGCGCCCTTGAATATGGTTTCCTTGCCGGTCTCAATATCTTTGCCTATAACAGCCTTGATCTTGTTCCCGCTCATTTTGGCCTTGATGACCTCGGTATTGAGAAATAAGGTGATATTCTTCTCGCCCTTGACAAGATTCATCTTCTTATCATCCTCATAGTTCCCCGCCGGTCCGGCATTTGACTGCATTTTCTCGGGATACTTGTCCATAATGGTCTGAAGAACCTTCAAACGGGCGGTGTCGCCATCGTTCTTCGCCTCTCTTAAGAGATAGCTTTGGACACCTCCTACCTCATCCATCATGGCGCCAAGGTTAGTATATGGAGGACGGCGGACATAACCGGTCATTCCTACCCGGATCTCCGAGCTGTTGTTGCCCCCGAGCAAAGGACGGTTCTGAATCAAGGCCACCTTGCAACCGAGGCGAGCGGCGCTGACGGCAGAGCATATACCTCCCACGCCTCCTCCAACGACGACAAGATCATAAGTGCCACCATCCTCAGGCTTTGTTATTCCCAGCAGTTTGTGGCGCAGTTTATCAAGGGCGGGAGCATCATTGACGGGAGCACCGGCCTCGAGATCACGGGTCAGATAGATGACATCGCAGCGACCTTCGAAACCGGTCAAGTCGCGCAAAGCGATCTCATTCTCACCTTCGGCCAAGGTGACGACACCGCCGTCTTGCCAGTCCCAATCAACCGATTCCGTACCGAAAGTGGCACTGAGTGCATTGCCGTTAAGCAAGATCTCGAAGCGTCCCGGAGAACCTGCCTTGCCGAATGATTTCACCCAGTCGCGGGTGCGCACCCAAACGCGATAGTCCCCCGCCTTGCCGACTTTGAAACTGGTCTTGGCATCAGCCACGGGAACACCCATTCCATGGGCCAGCAGATATGGCGATCCCATAGTCACAGCCGACTGGTTGTCAAGTACCCAGCCCCCTTTCTCGGCGAAACTTTCGGCTTCTATCAAAATGTCCGGATTACCCTTGCAGGCCACGAGGGCCGCGGCTAAAACCAGTACGGAGAGGGCTTTTCTCATATTCCTATTCTTTTGTCAATTTCGCCAGATATCCACCGTTAGCCTTGAGCGTCACGGCGATCTCGTCTCCAGAGGAGATCGCCTTCTCGGATACGATCATATTCTTATCCGCGGAATCGGCCAGGTCGTCGTTGACCTCTGTCAGCAGCCATTTCCCTTCTTTAAGGAAGTCGGTCTTGACGCTGACCTGCTTGCCTTCCCTGCCGTTCAGGATCACGATGTACCAGTCTTCGCCGTAGCGGCGTGCCATGAGGGCGCGGTCAGCAATGCTGCTGCCCGGAAGGATGATCGTCTCATCCCACTGGGTGGGCAAGGCTTTGAGGAAAGGATGGACTTTCTTGATTATAGGGTTGTTGACAAGGGTGTCCGCCTGTTCGGCTACTACGGTGAGGGGAGACGTAAAGGCGAATGCCGTCGCAAGCTGGTGGGTCCAGGTAGTGTTGCCGGGGTTCGAGAATCCTATGGGGGTATAGTCGCTGTTGTTCAGCACGCAGCGGGTGAAGATCAGGGCGACGTTGTGGTTCGAGGGGATGGGCTGGTTCATGGTGTTCAGCTCCAGGCCCCTGATGCCTTCACGGGTGATCTCGTTGGGATAAGTCCTGAACTCGCCGGTTGCAGACTGTATTCCGTGGAAATCGATCATAAGTTTGTGCTCTGCTGTCTTCCTCATCACCGCCTCCTCGAATTCGATGAGTTGCTTGGCCTCGCTGTCCATGTAATCGACCTTGACACCCGCGGCACCGCTCATCTTGACAGAGTCGAGATAGTGGTCGATCGCCTCATAGTCGTTATCAGGGATGTTGATGCCGTTGCAGCGCTTCCAGACAATTACCCGGACGTTCCTTTCGGCGGCATATTCACAGAGCTCCTTGAGGGTCTGCCACTTGTCAGGCCAGCGGTCCTCCCAGGGATCGTCGATGATGGTGTATTCGTAGCCCAGCTCCTGGGCGATATCGATGAAATGGCGCTCGTAAGGGATGGTCAGGTACTCGGGACGCCTGTAAGACGACCAGATGGTCCAGACACTGCGTCCCGGCTTGATATAGCTCATGTCGGCGAACAGTCCGGGATCCGGGGCCGGGTTGAGGTTGGTGGGAAGGTCGCTGTTGACGAGTTCGTTGAGGTCGTCGGCAAGGATCATCGCGCGCCACGGGGTCTTTCCGTCGCCCTTGATGTCGAATCCCTTGTCTCCTTCCGTGAAATTGGTGACCATCGAGCCGTCCGCCATGCATTCAAGCCGCATGCCGCTATAGTCATAGAGGGCCGCCTCGGTCAGTAGCATGTATCGGTCATCGGGAAGTTCAAAGGTCATCAGGCCTCCTTGGACGGGGCCTTGCGAGGATATGCAGTACAGGCTGTCCGTGACTGTCCTCAGCCACTCGCCCGCATAGGTTTTCAGCTTGTAGTTGGAATCACGCTCGAAGAACCAGACAGGCGTCTGATGAGGAGGCGTGAAAGTGGTGAGCTCCTTGTCAATATGGAGAGGATGATCCTCATTGAAAAGGTAGCGGAAAGCGAAGCCGTCATCATAGAGACGAGCTTGCCATTGGAAGCTAAGTTCAGGTCCCTTAATATCATAGGTGTATTCCACGGCCTTGTTGACCGCGATGTTGTGGAATCCCCTGGTCTGGTATTGCTCGTCAATCTTCTTGACCTCACTCAGTTTGACGGTAACACCCTCGCCTACCGTCTTCCCGTCGATCACGAATCCAAGACGGGATTTCTCAATGACGGTGTTGCCGCGGAAACTCACTTCATAGAAGAGTTTCCCATCCTCCTCGATAAGACGCGCGTTGACGCTTTTGTCCGGGCTCTTCATGACACCCGTGGCGCATGAGACGGACATCGCCGCAATGGCCAGGAATACAATCGCTTTATTCATATTATATTAATAATTACTTAGTTCCGGGGATTCCGGCAGTCATGCAGTCTTTCAGTTCGTCAAGATAGTTAAGATATACAGAACGAGGAAGGGCACCGTGCTCCTTGCAGATCTTCGCGGCCATTCCCGTGACTTCTCCGGCCATGCCGAGAGTGAATTGGACCCTCACAGTGCCTAGAGCCAGATGAGACACACTCATGCACCTGCCTCCGATGAAGAGATTCTCGATGCTTCTGGAATATAGACAGCGGTAAGGAACATGGTAACGGTCCACCTTGTCTTTGGAGCAGGTCGTGATCCACTCCCAGCCCGGATACCTGGCGGCGTTGTCCGGACGAGCCGTATGGACGTCAATGGTCCAGGTAGATGTGAAACTGGCGTCTTCATATTCTTTCTTCGACAATATGTCTGTCTCAGTCAAGATAACATCACCCAGAAGCCTTCTGGACTCCCTCTTCATGCCGATGTGCTGGACGTAATCGAGCCTGTAGGGAGCATAATCAGGATCGTAATTCTTGAGATAGGCCCAGTTGCCGTAGATGGCGCGAAGGAGATTGTCCCTCACGAGTTCGGGTTCCAGGGCGTTATCGATCTCAAGGCCGGTCTCCCACCACCAGTCACCGGCGGTACCTTTTATGTGATAAGCCGAATCCACCTGGATCGCCCAAGGGATTTCATCCGGCTTGGGAAAAGACCCCGGGTCGTTTCGGGGGAACGAATACCACCACAAAGTCGATCCTTGCGTCTTCTTGTCAGGCACTCCGGGTGCTGAGGGCTCGCCGGCGAAGTCCTTGCCCTCACGGCCGATAGCGAAATCCGCTCCTGCGAGATAACCTACCACTCCGTCGCCGGTGCAATCGGCGAACAAAGTGCCGCTGAAAGAATATTCCTCTCCTGTGTTGAGATTTTTGCCCTTGACGCCAGATATCTTGGAACCCCTCTTCTGAACCTTATATATTTGGATATTCTGATACACCCTCACGCCGGCTTCTTTCAGGATTCGTTCCCTACGAATGGAGCTATTCTTGCGTATGTATTCCTCCCGGAGCGCCTTAAGTTCTCCACTATCAGTGATTTCCTCACCACTTGCCCTCACTTTCTTCTCAGTGTCCAGGATGTCCGACGAACGCTCATCCGTCACAGGCTGCCTCAATTCGTCGCTGAAAGCCTCGTCGTCATTATGCAATCCGCCTGTACCGGTCGGATCAGTACCATGAATTTTGAGCGCCTCATCCTTCTGGGATGGATCAAGCCCAACCATCTCGCAGGTGAGGCGCCCCAATTTGGGATAGAGATTCTTGAAACCGACACCTCCAATAGCCGGGAATAACTGTGCGTTACCGCCCAGCCAAGGTTGATTGTCGATCAGAATGACATTCAACCCATATCTCGCCGCCGTCAGGGCCGTGGAGCATCCAGCGATTCCTCCACCCACCACGACCAAGTCGGCTTCGGGTTCCTTATGTGTCCCGGCCACGCCAGTCCATTTCTGTCGCTTCCCGTCAAGAGAAAGGAAATCGTCAGAAGGAGCCTTCCGTTTCTTTGTGAAATAAATGGCGTCGACTCGGCCGTCAAATCCCGTCAGATCCTTCAGCGAGAGAGTCGCCGTCTCATTCAGATCCACGCATCCGGCATATTGCCAGCCCCATCTGTCACCCTTTGTCCCGAGGATTTCGGGAAGCACATCGCCATCGACAGCGATCTGAGAGGCACCAGGGCCTTCTTCTTCATACCAGGGAGCGGTCCAATTGAAAGTGCTCGCATAGACATGGTATTTGCCGGGCGAAAGAACGGAGATTGCCGTCGTGGCGTCCTCGACAGGAGTGCCTTTGCCATGTGCGAGAAGATAGGATGAATGAATCTTCTCAAAAGCCTGATGGTCAGCGAGCCATCCTCCCTTGTCGTCAAATGATTCAGTCTCAATAAGGAAACTGCCGCCTGTGCAAGACACAGCCAGCAACGTGAGGGCGATTAAGGCGCCGGATCTGTTCATGGAAGAGATTCGTTGATGGGAAATAAAAAAAAGCGTAGGAAGAGGTCTTCCCCTCTTCCTACGCTAAATGATTGTTAGTTCACACTTGAGTAGCCAGGGTTCTGAGTGAGCTTCTCGTTGAGGAGTTGCTCTCTCTGAGGAATCGGCCACAGATAGTCTCTCGCAGGGTTGAACTTCTGGTTGAGGATGATACGATAGTCGCTTGACGGGTGAGGTACATAGCTGTTGTAGTTGTACACAGGATCACCGTTCTCATCAAACGTGACATCCGGCCAATCAGTCCAAGCTCCCTTGAAAGGACGTCCAAGCTTAGGTGCGTTCAGAACCTTCTCCGAAGACTTCCAACGACGGATATCATTGAGACGCAGGCTCTCCATCGCGAGCTCGATCTTGCGCTCATGGCGGACAGCCTTGCGAAGCTCGGCCTGAGTGGAGGCGGTGACCTCGGGCATGTTGACGTCAGGACGCTGGCGTATCAAGTTGATTGCCCTGCGACCCTCCGCTAGATCATTGGTCTCGATGCAGGCCTCAGCGTAAGTCAGGATGACCTCAGCATAGCGGCAGAGATAGAAAGGATTCTGGCACTTGTTATTGGATTTTCCGTACTTCTCAGCCTCCATGTACTTCCTGGGAAGATAGCCGGTGAATGAGCAGTACTGGGTGAAGGAATAACTGTCTTTGTTGGTGACATAAGCCTTCGCGCTGTAATCCCAGACCTGGACGCTATCCATATGTGTGTCATAATAAAGATCGTGGAGGATATCACCAGGCACATAGCAAGAATAGTGGAGACGAGGGTCGCGGTTGTCGAAGCGGGTCGCCTTGTTGAAGAGAGGAGACTCGTCGATGTACTTACCGTCGGTGCACTCGTAGGAGTCGAGCAGATGCTCTGTGGGAACAACAGTGCACCAGCCGCCTCCAGCACGGGACTCACCAAAGAGGAGAAGCTGATGAGTACGGTTGGCATTCAGGTCGTAATCCCATGCGAAGATCATCTCCTTGTTGTCAGCGGAGCGCATCACATCCTCGGAGAAGAGAGTCTCATACTGAGGATAGAGTTGATACTCACCGGAATCCATAATAGCTTTGGCGGTAGCCTTAGCGGTAGCGTAGTCACCACTGTAGAGAGCTGCCCTGGCCTTGTATGCCATGGCGGCACCCCAAGTCGCGCGGCCGAGGGTCTTGACGGAAGATCCCTTCAGGTAGTTAGCCGCCTTGTCAAAGTCGGAATAAACGTTCTGCCAAACCTGTGCGGCTGGACTACGGGGAATATCGAGAGCTTCATCAACAGTGTTGACAGGCACATCGGTATAAGGGACATCTCCAAAGTTGGCGACCAGGTTCATGTAATAGTAACCCCTGAGGAAATACACCTCACCGAGATACTGGTTGAGTTCCCTCTCAGTCATGCCGAGGTCGGCGTCTCCTGTCATCTTACTTATCATAAGATTGCATCGACCGATTCCGACATAGGCGTTCTTCCAGACAGTGTTGGGATAGTTGTGGGTGAAGTCCATGGCACCACCAAGGACCTCGTCAGAAGCGGAATTTCCACGAAGCCATACGGTTTCGGTGAGTCCATCCCAGGAATAGACGAAGTCTCCATAACCTCCCACGAAGAGGTTCACCTGGGCATAGCACGCATTCACACCACCGGCGATCTCAGTGGCGTTGGTGAAGAAAGTATCGGCTGAAGGCTGGACCAGGGACTTACGGACGATCATGTCTTCACATGAAGCCAAAGTCAGGACCGCGAGCGATGCGATAATTATATTTCTGAGTTTCATAATATTGCGCGATTATGTATTAGAATCTGACTTCAACACCGCAAGTCCATTGACGGCTGATAGGATAGGTATTCTCCGGAGAGAAATTAGACTCCGGGTCCATACCCTTGATACCGTAATGATCGATGGTGAACACATTGGTGCCGGACACGAAGAGGCGGCAGCTGCTGATGAAATTACTCTTGTCGAACCACTTGGAAGGCATTCTGTAGCCAAGCTGGACATTCTTGAGACGCAGATAGGAAGCGTCCCTTCTCCAGAATGTGCTGACCTTCTGGTTGTTGGTCTGCTGGTTGACTGAGAGTCGAGGAAGTTTCGCGTTAGGATTCTCATTGGTGCCTTCCTGCCAGTAGTCGAGGTGCTCCTTGAAAGGAGTGGTCTCGTTCTGGAACGGGTAACGATACCAACCGTTAATGTAGCCATCACGCTTGCCAACACCCTGGAAGAACAGGTCGAGGTCGAATCCCTTCCACTGGAAGAGAGCGTCGAGAGAGTATGTGTAACGAGGAATGGTGTTACCGATGATGGTACGGTCCTCGTCATTGACGATGCCGTCACCGGTGAGATCCTTGTACCTGATGTCACCCCCCTGAAGGACACCCCACTGGGCAGGAGCCGCCTGAGCCTCAGCCCATGAAGAGAACAGGCCATCCGCCTCAAGTCCGTAGAGGGAACCGATAGGATAGCCCTCGAGGTTCGCTGTAGGTGTGCCTATGCTGCGGTTGCCGTTCATGTCGATGATCTTGTTGTGGACATCGGCGAGGTTGGCGGTGATGCGATAGCTGAAATCACCCTTGACGTCAAACCAGGTGGCGGTGAAGTCCCATCCCTTGTTCTCGACAACGCCGACGTTTTGGTAAGGGCTGTTGGTGTAACCCATTATGTAAGGAATATTCTTACCCATGAGGATGCCGTCAGTTGTCTTCTTGTACAAGTCGAAGGACAGGGTGAGTTTGTTGAACAGAGCGAGGTCGATACCGACATTGAAGTCAGTGGTCTTCTCCCAGGTAAGGTTCTGGGTCGCGTATTCAGAAACAGAGTATGCCGCTGTCGGTTCTCCGCCGAAGACAGCGTAAGAAGTCGTGTTGACGTTAAGGGCTGTAGCGTAAGCGCCGACACCCTGCTGGTTACCGAGGTGACCATAGGAGACACGGAGCTTACCGTTGTTCAACCAGCTGTCAGCCCAATCCATGAAGCTTTCCTCTGAGAATCTCCAACCCACTGAGAATGAAGGGAAAACGCCCCACCTGTAACCTTCGGCGAAACGGGAGGAACCGTCGTAACGGACATTGGCCTCGAAGAGGTACTTGGTGGCATAAGCGTAGTTGAAACGACCGAAATAAGACATAAGGGCCCACTCGCTCGCGGTACCAGAATTCTTCTGGTTGGTCACGTCGAATGCGTTGATCTCCTTGAACTGAGGGAAGATGTTACCATCGCGGAAAGCATACATATAGTCATAGTGGTATGTCAGATACTGCCAACCAGCCATGGCGGAGATGTCATGCTTGCCAAGCGAGACGTTGTAGGTCGCCAGAATATTGCTATCGTACTCCTTCTCCCTCTCATTACTCTGGGAGATGCTGTTGGGGTTGGTCGGAGACCAGTTTATCTCACCTGTCTTGTAGTTGTACAGGGTAGGATATGTGACAACCTCTTTCGAATCATGGGTGTTCCACTTCGGAGCGAAGGAGAAGTCGACATTGAGACCCTTGACAGGAGAGAGTGTGAGGGCGAAGCGGCCCATCATCTCACTCCACTCCTGCTTGCGGGGATTATAATTATCCTCAATCAGATGGCGGACTTGAGGAGTTCCGGAATAGTTACCCGCCCAAACGCCATTGGAATACTTAGTGGCATAGATAGGGGCCTGACGGAAGAATTGATCCAATCTGGCATCACTAGCATAAGGTGTATCATAGTGGCGGCGCCTCGCGGAGATGTCAGCGCTGATGGAGGCCCAATCACTGAGGAAATACTTGTTGTTGGAACGGATACCATAACGGTTGAAATTGATGTTCTTCACATCACCATCACGCCAGGTATAGTTGAGGGAAGTATTAGTCGAGAACTTCTCCGTACCGGTCTGGATGCCGAGATAGTGCTGGGTCTCGGTAGCGGGCTTGAAGGTCTCCTCGATGATGTTGGAGTTAGGATAGGCGTCACGGTCGGTGGAAGTCTTCCAAGTCTGGATTTCCTGGTCGCTCCAGAGGTGACCACCGGGGGTGCCGTCAGCCTTGCGGGTATCATTGGCGTTGGCGTCGTTGCGCATCTGCAGGTATTCCCATGCATTCACCAGTTGTGGAAGAGTAATAGCTCTAGACGTGGAAACCGTACCCTTGTATGTAACCTTTAGATCGTTGCTCCTGCCATGCTTGGTGGTGATAAGGATAACACCGTTAGCGGCTCGGGATCCGTAGATGGCGGCCGAGGCGGCGTCCTTAAGGACAGACACGCTCTCGATGTCATTGGGGTCGAGACCGCTCATGGAACCGGCGACGCCATCGATAAGGATGAGAGGGTCGTTGTTGTTGAGGGTTCCGATACCTCTGACTCGCATGGTGGCATCGTCGGGCTCACCGGTAGCGGTGGTGACGGTAAGTCCGGCAGCGACACCCTGGAGGGACTGGGCTGTGGACATCACGTTCTTGAACGCGAGATCCTCACCCCTGACGCTTGAGACGGCGCCGGTCAGGTTGACCTTCTTCTGGACACCGTAACCGACGACGACCACCTCATCCAGGTTGGTTGTGTCCTGCTCGAGAATGACAGTCATCCCGTCAGCGGCGGTGACAGTCTTTGTCGCATAGCCGATGCAGGAGACCTCGAGTGCCGTCCCTGCAGCGACGTTGATCTGGAATTCACCTTGAACATCGGTGATGGTGCCTCTGGTCGTCCCCGGGACGAGCACGGAAGCGCCGATGACGGGTGTTCCATCCGGTTCGACTACTTTGCCCTTGACAGGCCCCTGCGCATACGCGGCACCTGACATGAACAAAGCGACACAAGCCAACACGGAAATAATCGCCTTGCGACTCTTTTCGAAAATAGATTTCATGACGCTTTATTAAAAAATTAGTGATTAAAGAGATTAGTTGGTTATAGTTCTAATTCCTATTTCATAAGCATTGTCAATCCCAAAGATAGCAAAATATAAAACAGATTGCGCAAAAAGAGGTTTTTTATGCGCAATCTGCCCCCCCCGGGCACATAAACTGCGTAATAAATGACATAAAAAAAAGCGTCTGCGAACGCAGACGCTTTTATGCGGAGGCGGAGGGATTCGAACCCCCGGAACGTTGCCGTTCAACAGTTTTCAAGACTGCCGCCATCGACCACTCGGCCACACCTCCAATATTTGCAGCGGCAAAGATAAAGATAAAAACCTTCCCGCCAAAATTATTTCGTCCTGACTTCCTTTTTATCCTTCTGAGGCTCGTCGCTTCTGGCGAAGAACTTATACTGGAAGAATATCAGATACAGGGCCCCTACCGTCACGCAACTGTCGGCGAAATTGAACACCGGGGCAAAGAACAAAAAGTCCTTTCCGCCAACAAAAGGCATCCATGAGGGCCATGTCGTGTCGATGATCGGGAAATAGAACATGTCCACAACCCGTCCGAACATGAAAGGGGCGTAATTGAATATGATTCCGTAGAAAAGGCTGTCGATGATATTCCCGAAAGCGCCCGCGGTTATCAGGACCAGGCCCCAAAGCACTCCCGTCGGGACCTTGGGCGTCCCATCCTCCAGGAGAACCTGGGCGCCGCCCTCATCCACCGATTTGCGGACCAGGGAAGTTATCCACCAGCACAGGGCAGCGAAAAGGCCTATCCTGAAAAACGAGAGCAGGAATTTTCCGACTGCACCGCCGAACTTCATCCCGAAGGCCATTCCCTCGTTCTCTATGAACAGGATCTGGAACCAGTTGCCTATCACATAGATATGCTGGCCGATCTCCATGTTGGTCTTCACCACGATCTTGATGATCTGGTCAATCACCACAAGGAGAACACCCAGAAGAAGGAATCTTTTACCTTTGGAGATACTCACTAGTTGCGGCCTTTTTTGGCAAGCATTTCCTTGGCCTCGACGGTCAAGGTGGCATGAGGCACAAGACGAAGCCTCTCTTTCGGGATCAACTTACCCGTCACACGGCAGACGCCATAAGTCTTGTTCTCAATACGCACAAGTGCAGCCTCAAGATTCTGGATGAACTTATACTGCCTCTGGGCAAGCTGACTGGCCTCTTCCTTGGAAAGCTGATACGCTCCGTCGTCCTCAACCGTCTTGAAGGAAGGGGTCGTGTCCTCGATGTCGTTGCTCCCATTGTGCATGATCACCTTACGGAGGGTATTATATTCCATCCTGGCCTTCTCGAGTTTATCATTGATGATGACCTTGAACTCAGCGAGTTCCTCATCACTGTAACGTGTCTTCTCCACCTCGGGTGTCTGCACGTTCTCTTTTAAATCCTCTGACATGGCTATAAACTAAATCAGGTTTATACTCTACTCAGCACCATCCTCAAAACTCCCTCATCCCACTCGACATCGACAGCCTCCTTCGGGGCGTCTTCCCCATTCCTGATCCCGATTGAGAGCGCCAGGGTCTGGGCTGAGACATAATCATTGTAAATCCGGAGAGCGGACTCGACTTCGTCGCGAACGTTTCCGTCTGCAAATATAATAACTTCTATCTTATCAGTGACATCGAATCCACTGTCTTTTCTCAAATTCTGGATTCTGTTGATAAGTTCTCTCGCAACTCCCTCTTTTTTAAGCTCTTCCGTAACTTGGACATCGAGAGCTATCGTAAGAGGACCTTCTGTGGCGACAAGCCATCCGGGCATGTCCTCGGAGGAAATCTCATAATCGGCCGGGCCTAACGTGACATCTCCGGAAGGCAGGCTCAAGACATATTCAGAGCCGGCCGCCTGGGCGCTTTGAATAGCGGATATCGTGGCCTGATCAAGAGATGCGAAAGCCCCCGCGATTTCCTTCATCTGCTTGCCATAAACCTTACCGAGAGTCTTGAAGTTCGGCTTGATCTTCTTGGTGATGATCCCGGTGGTGTCGGAGATGAACTCCGCCTCCTTCACGTTGACCTCACCCAGTATTATTCCTTTGACCTGCTCGAGCTGCGAGCGTACTTTGTCTGAGATGACGGGGATGACCAGCTTGGACAACGGCTGACGCACCTTGATGGAAACCTTCCTGCGGAGAGCCAGAACCATGGAGGTGGCTTTCTGGGCCAACGCCATCCTTTCCTCAAGGTCCGTGTCTATGACAGAAGGATCACTCTCCGGCATGAGGACATAATGGACAGATTCCTCCCCGTCCGGAACAAGGTCAAGATACAGGCGATCCATGTAGAAAGGAGCGATTGGAGCGGACATAACCGCCACGTCCACAAGAACTTCCCTCAATGTCTGATAGGCCGAGAGCTTGTCCTGGTCCATCTCGCCTCCCCAGAAACGCTTGCGGTTCAGACGGACATACCAGTTGCTCAAGTCGTCACAAACGAAATCCTGAATCAGACGGCCGGCGGTGGTTATGTCGTAATCCTCGTAAGCGGCCTTGACTTTCCCCTTCAAGGAATTGAGAGAGGAGATTATCCACCTGTCAATCTCAGGGCGACTGGAATACTCCACCTTCGGCGCCTTAGGATCGAAACCGTCCACATTGGCGTAGAGGGCGAAGAACGAATATGTGTTGTACAGGGTCCCGAAGAATTTCCTTCTGACCTCATCAACTCCGGCCTCATCAAACTTCAGGTTATCCCAAGGCTGGGCGTTAGTCAGCATGTACCACCTGAGAGCGTCGGCGCCATATTTGTCAAGCTCCACGAAAGGATCGACGGCGTTGCCGAGACGCTTGCTCATCTTGTTGCCGTTCTTGTCAAGGACAAGACCGTTGGAAATCACTGTCTTATAAGCCGGTGTGCCGCTGACCATCGTGTGGATGGCATGCAGGGTATAGAACCAGCCTCGTGTCTGGTCCACTCCCTCAGCGATGAAGTCGGCGGTGCAGCCGAACTTGTCGGAACCGAGGTTACGCAATCCCTCCTGGGCATAAGGCATGGCTCCGGAGTCGAACCAGACGTCGATCAAGTCCGTCTCCCTTGTCATCTTCTTTCCCGAAGGACTGACAAGGAATATGTTGTCCACATAAGGCCTGTGAAGATCGATCTTGTCATAGTTGGCCTTACTCATATCCTTAGGATCGAAGCCCTTGTCCTTCAACGGGTTGGAGGCCATAAAGCCAGCCTCTACGGCTTTCTCGATCTCAGCATATAACTCGGCTGCCGAGCCGATGCATATCTCCTCTTTGCCATCCTCGGTGCGCCAAATAGGCAGCGGGGTTCCCCAGAAACGGCTCCTGCTGAGATTCCAGTCTTGGATGTTCTCGAGCCACTGACCGAAACGTCCGGTTCCGGTAGACTCAGGCTTCCAGGTGATCGTCTTGTTCAGAGCCACCATCTCATCCTTGACCGCGGTCGTCTTGATGAACCAGGCGTCAAGGGGATAATACAAGACGGGCTTGTCGGTACGCCATGAATGAGGATAGCTGTGGGTGTGCTTCTGAATCTTGAAGCACCTTCCATCCTGCTTCATCATCATGCAGAGGTCAACATCGAGAGTCGGCGCGTCAGCTGGGATATTATCGTCAAACGCGTTCTTGACATATCGCCCTGAGAACTCCTTGTACGAAGGGTCCACATGGGTCTTCACATATTCAGGATCAAGATCCTCAACGCGATAGAACCTTCCCTCATGGTCCACTTGGGCCTGCCTCTTCCCGTCCTTGTCAATCATTATGATGCCAGGGACGCCGAAATTGGCGGCCACTTTCTTATCATCCGCACCGAAGGTGGGGGCGATATGAACAATACCGGTACCCTCCTCAGTGGTGACATAATCACCGGAGATAACCCTGAAAGGCTCACCCTCATCGACGGGTTTGAACCACGGGATGAGCTGTTTGTAACGGATCCCTACAAGGTCGGATCCCTTGATTGTTCCGTCAAGGACTTTATAAGGGACAAGTTTGTCTCCGGGTTTGTAATCCTCGAGAGGAATCTCCGCCGCCTTGGGGTTGAACCATGCGCCGACAAGTTCCTTAGCCAACACATAGACAGCTTTGGCCCCGGTATAAGGGTTGAACGAGAGCACCCTCACATAATCGAACCTCGGTCCGACGCAAAGAGCTACGTTGGAAGGCAGGGTCCAAGGGGTGGTCGTCCATGCCAGGAAATAAACGGGCACATCCACGCCAGCGAAAAGCGCCTCGGATTTCTCATCCCTGATGGCCTCGAACTGCACAGTGGCGGTCGTGTCGGTCACATCCTTGTAGCATCCGGGCTGGTTAAGCTCATGAGAGCTCAGGCCGGTACCGTCCGATGGGGAATATGGTTGGATAGAATAGCCCTTATAGAGCAATCCCTTATCATAAATATTCCTCAGCAAGTGCCAAAGGGTCTCGATGTAACGGTTGTCGTAGGTGATGTAGGGATCATTCATGTCCACCCAATAACCAACCCTCTGTGTCATCTCCTCCCACTCGGCGGTGTACTTCATGACCTCCTCGCGGCAAGTCCTGTTGTATTCCTCAACGGATATCTTGTCACCGATGTCCTCCTTATGTATACCGAGCTTTTTCTCGACACCAATCTCAACCGGAAGCCCGTGGGTGTCCCATCCGGCCCGGCGGTTGACTTTATAACCAGTCTGGGTCTTGTAACGGCAGATGGCGTCCTTGATCGAGCGGGCCATCACGTGATGTATGCCTGGCTTGCCGTTAGCAGACGGCGGTCCCTCGAAGAATATGAACTCGGGAGCGCCCTCCCTTACCTTCAATGATTTCTCGAAGGCATTATTCCTTCTCCACCTCTCGAGAATCTCATTTCCTGTCGAAACCAGATCTAGCCCTTTGTACTCTTTGAATGTCATATTTTTCTTTCTAATTTTGCAACCGGAGAGGCCACGAGGCGCCCCGATTACCGAAGGTGCAAAGATAGGCATTTCCCTATTATTTATCAATAGAATACCAAGGTGAACATAATCGACATAATTATCCTCTGCTGCCTCGTTCCGGCCATAATCCGTGGAGTCTCAAAGGGATTCGTGAACCAAGCGTTCTCGCTCCTGGCATTGATTATCGGCGCTTGGCTCTCATTCAAGTTCTCATCAGCCGTCGGCGAGTGGCTGGTCTCTTTCTTTGATCTGCCTGCCGCCCTGCTCCATGTGATCGCTTTCGCCCTCATCCTGCTGGTCGTGATGTTGTTTGTTCACCTGGTCGGTAAAGTGATCGAAAAAATCTTGAAGGTGGTTATGCTCGGGTGGCTGAACAAGCTATTCGGCGCCGTTTTCGGGCTCCTGAAAGCCGTACTGATCATCGGGCTCATAATCCTCCTCTTCGACGCCATCAACACAAATATTCCTTTAGTGAAGGAGGAGACAATCAACGGCTCCATACTATACGGTCCGATAAAGGACATCGCCAACATCATATTCCCTTACCTTAAGGAATTGATATTCAAGAAGTAAATAAAAGAACAATGAATAGACTGATCCTGATCGAGACTTCAACTTCCCTATGCTCCACGGCAATAGCTGAGGATGGGAGGATAATCTGCGAGAAGATTAGCGACGAGCCTAGGGCACACGCCTCTCTCACCGCCGTGTTCGTGAGCGAGATGCTTAAGGAGAAAGGACTGAGAGTGAGCGACTTCGACGCGGTGGCCGTGAGCGAGGGACCGGGATCCTACACAGGTTTGAGGGTGGGAGTCTCAACCGCCAAGGGACTTTGCTTCGGAGCCGGAATCCCTCTGATAGCCATAGGCACCTTGGACACGTTGGTCTGGCAAGCGATGGACGAGGGACTGGTTCCAGAGGGCTGCAAGTATATCGTGCCTATGATTGACGCCCGCAGGATGGAAGTATACACCGGAGTATTCACGCCCGATGGCAAACAGGTCTCCCCCACCACCGCGGCTATCGTGACCGGGGAATCTTTCCAAGACCAGCTGGCCGAAGGTCCGGTCCTGTTCGTGGGAGACGGAGCGGAGAAATGCGAGGGCACGATAAACCATCCCAACGCCTCCTTCGCGAGACTCGTCCCGAAGGCCTCGGGCATGGTGAGACCAGCCACAGAGGCCCTGAAGGGCAGTGATTTCAAGGATGTGGCCTATTTCGAGCCTTTCTATCTGAAGGAGTTCGTCACCACCGTGAGCAAGAAAAAACTGTTTTAAACCATATACCATGAAGATAGGAGTCGCCGGAGACCATGCCGGCTATGAGTACAAGAACAGGCTCGCCGAGCTGTTGACAAAGAAAGGGCACGATGTGGCCGACTATGGGACTTATTCCGAGGTGAGTTGTGACTATCCCGACTATGCCCACGCCCTCGCTGAGGCTGTCCAGAAGAAAGAGGTCGACCTGGGAATAGCCCTTTGCGGCACAGGCAACGGGATGGCCATCACTCTCAATAAGCATAAGGGTGTCAGGGCCGGATTGGCCTGGAACAGCGAGGTCGGAAGGCTAGTCAAAGCCCACAACGACGCCAATGTGCTGGTCCTGCCCGCGCGTTTCATCTCCTACCAAATGGCGACCCGCATCGTCAACACATGGCTCTCCACTCCAGTGGAAGAGGGGCGTCATCAGCGCAGGAGAGATAAAATCGACATCTAGTGGTTTTGGACACAAGCGCCATTATCGCCGATGCCCGGATGGCCGGGAAAGTGTTTTCGGGGAGCATTGATGACTACCCCGACGGGATAATCATACCGGTCGACAAACCTTATAGATGGACTTCCGCGGACGTGGTCCGAAAGATCAAATGGGCTGCCTGCAAGCATTTCGGCAAGAAAAACCTCAAGGTCGGGCATGCGGGCACTTTGGATCCGTTAGCGACGGGTGTCCTGCTCGTATGCGTCGGCAAAGCCTGCCGCCTGGCGGAAACTCTCCAGAAAGAAGAGAAGGAATATGTGGCCGGAATCTCATTCGGGGCCACAACTCCGTCATACGACCTGGAAAAGGCTGTGGATAAGCTTTATCCTGTGGACAATGTCTCGGAGAAGACGGTGCTTGAGTTACTTCCCCGATTCATCGGGGAGCAGGAGCAAGTGGCTCCCTTGTTCTCGGCCAAATCCGTGGATGGTGTGAGGGCTTATGAGCTCGCCAGGAAGCAGTTCAAAGATAAGGGGTTAGCCAAGACTGATGTCATCGAGGGTTTTGACCATTCGGTCGCCGAGACCCTCAATGTCCAGAAGATAAACATCTACGACCTGGAACTTCTGGCTTTCGAGGCCGGGGCACCGCTGAACCTGGGCCTCGTCCGGTCTCAGCGAAGTGAGAACGGCTGGGACACTGTGAACCTGGGCCGTACTCAGCCGCAGCGAAGCGAGGATGGACTCGGCCCAGGTTCAGCAGTGTCCCAGCCTGCTAATGTTGCCAAGGGACCGGACGGGAGGATCAACGTGGCTGACACTTCGGGGCTGGACTTACCCCTTGCGACCATCAGAATCTCTTGCTCCAAAGGCACCTACATCCGCGCCCTCGCCAGAGACCTGGGCGAGGCGTTAGGCTCTGGAGCCCATCTGAATTCACTCCGGAGGACAAAAACAGGCGGCTTCGATGCCGAAACCGCCCTGTCTGTATCTCAAGCTGTCAGGTTATTCCCTACAAGAAATCAAGAGAAACCCGACGGTCAAGATAATTGACCCTGTCCCTTGAGACCTGGAGAACACCTTTCACTTTCTCAAAATGAGTTATGGCATCCTCAATCTTTTCGGGATCCGGAAGCCTGATTGCTATAGCGTTGCCGATCTTATAATCATAGATGATCGAGGCTCCATATTTCCTTATCGCTTTCTTTAGAGGCTCCTTGCCGATCTCGATGTCGTAGCTGATCACGAGGACATCCCTGGAATACTCAAGTCCGGAATCCCTCGGCCTCATCGGAGCGGCTCCCGGCGCGGGAATATCCGGAGCTTCAAAGGAGTCCACCCTGGCCAACTGCTTCTCGGTCCGGCTCATGGTGCTGCAGCCCGCCAGGATGGCTATAACCGCCGGCAGACACACTAGGAAAACGATGGATCTCTTAGTCATCATCTTGTTTTAGAACCAAATTATTTCCCTGCAAGTTTGAAGCCAGAGGAAGCCCATTCGGTCATATTTCCGCCATCATCGTAGATAAGATAGCCCTCCACATCATCCTTTGAAGCTATGAATTCCTTCGCGGCGTCCAACCCGATGACCATGCAATATGTGGCATAGGCGTCCGCTGTGGCAGCATCGGGAGCCACAATAGTGGCGCTCAAGAGGTTATGATTGACCGGATATCCAGTACGAGGGTCTATAGTATGCGAATACTTACGCCCGTCTTTCTCATAGAACTTGCGGTAGTTGCCGGAGGTGACCACACCGCAGCCTCTCCCGTCTCCGCGCCAGATTCCGTCAAGGTCGGCGCCAGGGGTCATATTACCGTCAACCGGTCTGTCGATACCGATGGACCAAGGCAGCCCTTTCTGGTTCAAGCCCTCGCAATAAATCTCCCCGATATCCACCAGCATGTCTTTGACTCCGATGGAATGGAGATATTCAGCGATCTTGTCGGAGGTGTACCCTTGGGCGATGGCGTTGAAATTCAGCTTAGGGCGTATTCCGGGACGCAGAGGTTCCATGTCCTCCCCTATCGTGTCCATACCGCAGACGGCCAAAACGCTGTCAACAGTTTCCGCCGAGGGGAGCCTGTCGGAAGTGAAGCCGAATCCCCAGACGTCGAAAAGCGGTGCCGCAGCCACGTCCAGAGCCCCTCCGGTCTCGTCGTAGAACTTCCTGGATAAAGCGAATATCTCCTTGAACATGGCATTGGGCTGAACTGGAGCGCCTGCGTTCAACCGGCTCAACTGGGAACCTTTGTTATACCCCGAAAGGGTCGTGTCAATCAAGGTCAGGATGGAGTCCACAGCCGCCTGGATCTCATCCTGCGACGCCCTCACTCCTTTGAGGTTGAGTTTCACCGAATATGTCCCACCTTGGGCGTAACCTGTAAGCTGGCAATACCCCTTGTCCGGAGCGCATGACAGGCAGCAAAGCGAAAGCGCGATCAGCGCCGGAATGACGGAAAAAGTATTCAAGAACCTGTTCATTATTGCAATTATAAGCATTTACGGGAGAATTATCGGCTTACTTGGACTGGTTTTTGCTGAAAGAGTACTGTTTTAGCGATTTTTATACGATATTTGCATGTTCAAGTCAAGACTCATATGAGATTCAAAAGCATATTACTCATTTTGTCCGCGGCCTCGCTTGCTATCCTTCCTTCATGTCATAAAAAGGATGAGGACTCAGAGTCAGACCCGTTCCTCAACGGAACCGTGTCTTTCTCCATCCCCTCTTTCGTGAAGGTCGGGGAACAATTGACAGTAACTCCCAAGGGAGCTGTCAATCCTACCGGCGATGTCGGGTACTACTGGTCCTCCACTTGGAACTCAACCAGAGACACCGTGAAGACTGAGAGTGGATCCGGCGATGGTACTTGGACTATGACTGTTCCCCTCGCCACAGGTGTTTACACGGTTACTGTGGGGGCCTTCGCGGCGAATTACTCAACTATTTCCTCATATAAGAAATTCACTGTCGTGGATCCTTCCCTTGAGGGTTCCTTGAAAGGTGCGGGGTACGAGACCGGCTCGAGTTTGGTGGATCCAAGGGATAATGGGGTATATTACCTGACGACCGCAGGTGATAAGGTCTGGATGCAGAACAACCTTTATTATTCCGGTTCTGGAGTCTCTTATGAGAATAGTGTGGCGATGGACCCCATAGTAGGAAGGTTTTACACCTGGAACGAGGCTGTCACGGCTTGTCCCGAGGGTTGGCGTCTCCCGACCGATAAGGAATTCTCGGCCATGACCGGTTCCACTACCACTGGGGAGACGCTTTCCAACGTTGCAGGATCATTGATGGTGAACGCCACATTCAACGGCCAGAAGCTTTGGACATTCTGGCCAGACGTGAAGATTACCAATTCCGCGAAGTTCTCCGCCATCCCGATTGGATATGCCATCGATCAGGAGGGATACATGAAGTACATGGGATCAAGCCAGTACGCGACATTCTGGACTTCAGACAACTCCGAAGATTCCGCGATTTACCGCTACCTCTATGTCGCCAAAAACGACATCTATCTCGGCTACGGAGACAAAGAGTCTTTCCGAGCCTCGGTACGTTGCGTGAAAGATGATAATAACGGGGAATAAGGATTACCTCAAGTCGGTAACTACATAAGAATCATCAAGGGTCTTTTCGTCAAAACGGAAAGACTCTTTCGTTTCCATCCTGTCGGAGAACGTGAAGTCCTTGATAATGAACTCAGAGACAGAGCCGTCATTGAGCTTCACCTCGGCGCCCACCAGTTCGGTTGTGCCGCTCTTGAAGAAAAGCTTCAACTGTGCGATGTCCATTGAGTACTTTCCCTTATTCAGAGGCGTCAGGACGGAAGCGTCAACCACTTTGCCCTGGAACTTGGAAGTCCCGAACGAAGCCTCCTCGAATGCGGAGTCGACAGAAGTGATCATCAAAGCGGGATTCGTGGCGTAGACGTCAGCGGATTCCTCAACTGTCTCCACCAAGGCCTCCTCGGCCAGTCTGTCAACAGTCCATCTGAAACTACCGTCACACCAGACCTCCAATCCGTTGCCGTTCAAGACAAAAGCGTTATCCTGCACACGGACATCACCTGCGCCGGTCATCTTGGCGCTTGATCTCGATGTCTGCATCGTGAAGGAATATTCAAACGAGACAAGAGAGGATGACACCTTGTCGATGAAAGACGCCAGGGTCTTGCTCTTCGCTCCTGAAGGAGAGGCGAAAGCGAAGATGAGGGCGAATGCTATGATGATATTCTTTCTCATGATAACCATGGGAATTGCAGAAGTTGTGCCAGAAAAAGATTATTGGTTCCTGAAGGCTTCCAGGACCTTCTCGAGCTCATCCAGACTGCCGATAAGTACCTGCCTGGGTTTAGAGCCTTCCTGAGGCCCGACTATGCCAGCGGCTTCGAGCTGGTCCATGACCCTGCCTGCCTTGGCATATCCCATCCCGAGACGCCTCTGCAGGTCGGATGTGGATCCCCTCTGGTTGATCACTATCATCTTCGCGGCCTCTTCGAAACGCTCGTCCAGGTTCTTCATGTCAACCAGGCCTCCGGAGCCTTCCTCCGTGGATTCCTCAACATCCGGGAGATAATACGGGGTGTTGAAACTCTTCTTATAGCCTTGCTGCTCACCGATGAACTCGGTCAGTTTGCTGATCTCATCGCTGTCGATAAGAGCGCACTGGACCCTCTCCATCTCAACTCCGGCATAGTAGAGCATGTCTCCCCTTCCGATAAGCTTTTCGGCGCCAGGAGAATCCAGGATAGTGGAAGAGTCAATCCTGGAGATAACCCTGAAGGCGATACGGGTAGGGAAATTGGCCTTGATGAGACCGGTGATAACATCGACGGAAGGCCTCTGGGTAGCCAGAACAATGTGGATACCAGCGGCGCGGCCTTTCTGCGCCAAACGGATAATTGACGTGGATATGCTGCGGGCCTGGGCCTTGGCGTCCCCGCCTCCTCCTACCGACATGGTCAAATCGGCATACTCATCGACTATGGTGACAATATAAGGCAGGAACCGGTGGCCGTCGGTAGGCAGCAGATGGCGCTCCCTGAATTTCTCGTTATATTGCTTGATATTAGGCACATAAGCCTTACTAAGCAACTCATAGCGCTGCTCCATCTCAGCCACAAGAGCCTTCAGAACCTTCTCCGCCTTGTCCGCCTTCTTGACTATGGCGTTCTCCAACTCTTCCTTCTCGTCATTGGCGGGAAGGACGGCGAGGTAATGGTGCAGAAGACGTCCATAGTGGGAGAACTCGACCATCTTCGGGTCTATGAAGACAAACTTCAGCTCAGAAGGATGCTTGGAATAGAGCAGGGACGCTACCATCGCGTTAAGACCCACAGACTTACCCTGCTTTGTTGCACCAGCCACCAATAGGTGCGGAGCATCGGCCAAGTCAAAGACTTTGACTTTCTGATGGATGGTGTAACCTATAGCGATGGGAAGCTCAGCTTTGCTGTTCCTGAACGAGTCATCGTTGAGGACGGCCCGCATTGGCACGATTGAAGGCTTGTCATTAGCGACCTCTATACCCACTGAGTCGGTCAGAGTCACGACACGGACTCCCCTCGCGTGGAGGTACATGCCGATATCCTCCTGGAGTTTCTTGATCTCAGCGATCTTGACTCCGGGTGCCGGATAGACCTTATAAAGGGTCACCGTAGGTCCAACAATCGCCTTGACATCATTGATCTGGATCCTGTAATTCTCCAGGGTCGCCCTGATCTTATTGTTGTTTCTTGTGAGCTCTTCCTCTGAGACCTCGTGACGCCCTGTCGAATATTCCTCAAGAAGCTCGAGAGAAGGGAACTCGTACTTGGGCAGCTCATCACGGACATTGATCGGCTCAAGTTCCTTGGTGATCTCTGTGGAGAGTTCCTCGCCCTTGATAATCTCAAGTGTATTGTCCTGTTTGACTGGATCCTTAGAATCTTTGCTCTCCGTCCCGGGGGCAGACGGCAGCTCAGATGCCTCGCTTCGCTCGGCCCCACCGCTCGCGTCGCCTCGCGACGCTCCGGTCCCCCCTCTTACCGTGCCGAGGGTGGCAGGATCTGAGCTTGCCGTCTCCCCCGGGACGGGGTTCACGATTGTGGCGGGCCGGTCCGCCGCATGCCCTTGGCCGCGTCCATCCTCGCTCCGCTGCGGCTGAGTACGGCCAATGGGCATCGGCGAGACCGGCTCCTTGACGAATCCTGGTACTTCCGGAGCATCAGGAGCTCCAAGGGAGTCCAGCCATAGGCGGAACTTGTCGCTGGCGAAGAAAAGCCATAAAGCCAAAAGCAGCAAAAGGAAAACGACCGTTATGACCGGGCCGAAAAGATTACGGGACCAACTGACGACTGACTCGCCGCACTCACCTCCAAGCCCGCCGCCGAAGACATTCCCCCAGCCAGCGACATCAGAGATGAAGGAGAGAAGGAAAGAGGCCACAAGCGCACCTGATATGGTGAGCAATATGGTCCTGGTCATCGAGTAATGCCACCTGCCGAGAAGCAGGCGGACTGAGACCGCGAACATGATCAGAATCAACGCTAGACTCCCGAGCCCGAACCACTCGCGCACTAGCAAGTTGGCCCATTTATAGCCGAGTTTGCCAGCTATATTGCTGATATGCACGGATTTATCCGCGACAGGGGCGGCAAGGGCGCTCTGGTCCACTTTCCAAGTGAACACATAAGAGATTGTTGCGAGAAGGGTGAAGACAGTGAGAACGGCGACAAGCAGACCGGCTCCTTTCACCAGTCTCTCCTTGTCGTCATCATCCATTGTCTTCCAGAGCCTGCGCATCGTCACTTCCTGTTTTTACGGTTATTCTTCTTACCACCCTTGCGGTTTTGTCCGTTCATCCCAAGATTGAGTCCCGGACGTGAGAAATTGGAGTCGAGAGATAATTTCGTAAGTTCCAATCCCTCAGGGACTTTAATCCTATAATCGGAAAGCTTCTCGATATCGGCGAAAATAGTCTCGTCAGCGACGCTGTCCTTGTTCCAGATCAGATATTGCTGCCTCATATAGATGGCCAGGGAGCGGATCATGGCGGTCTTCACATCGCCTTCAGGCTCACCTGCGATAAGATCTATAATGCTCTCGATATTCCGTCCGTAATGGTTTGCCCTGACCGGGGATTTATCCAGAGGGATAACCAACGGCCTGGCGGCTTTAGCCTCAGGGAGAGGTGCGGGATAGGGAGAATCAATATCGAGGTCATACCCTGCGATCATGTAGAGGTGATCCCAGAGTTTCTGCTCATAATTCTCCTGCTGATGTACCTGAGGATTAAGTGTTTCCATCACTTTCACCACAGCCCTGGCCTGCTCGCTTCGTTTGGCCTTGTCAGGAATAGCCCTGAGCTGCTCGACCATGATCAGGATATTGCGGCCATACTCGGGCATCTGCAGTTTCTCCCGCTCTGTATTATAGTATAATTTTATCGAATCGCCGTTCGCTTCCATCTGATACAAGTTAAGAGTCAATCACGCGAATATACGAAAAACAATACAAACTCTCTAACGGCGGGGAAATACCAAGCTGACGAGAAGACCCACGACAAAGCAGGTCACGAATCCAACCGACGAATACAGCAGCAGGTGGACAGCCTGGGCACGGGTAACGATCAGTTGGACGAAGATTCCTGTCAGTAGTCCAGCCACAGCCCCGGTGGAATTGGCCTTCGGGCATAAGAATCCCAGCAAAAACAGGCCTCCAAGGCCTCCAAGCAGTATTCCTAGAATCTTGGAGAACTCGTCCCACAGGGATTTCACGTCCCAGGTCGCCATCACCAGGGCGAACACGATTCCGACCATCCCTATGATCAAAGTGGCGGTCTTGGCTGTCTTCAATGAGGCCGCCGGCCTGCTGATCTTTGAGTGGATATCGGTGATATATGCGGTTGCCGCCGAGTTCATAGAGGCGCTGATCGTGGACATCGCCGCAGCGAAAATACCAGCGATAACGAGTCCGAGGGCACCTGTGGGAATGTGAAGCGACACATACCACGGCAATATGGCGTCAGGGTCTGTGACTCCGAGACTCAGTTCCGAAGGACGAGCCTTGAAGAACACATAAATGGCGGTACCCACGAAGAAAAAGAGCAGAGTAGCGGGAACACTCAGGAAAGCGTTGGTGTACACGCTCTTGCGGGCTTGTTTCTCAGTGCTGGTGGTGAGATATCGCTGGACGACCGTCTGATCCGTGCCGTATGTGGTGATATTAGTGAAAACAGTGGCAATCAACACCGTCCACACAGTGGTCTGGCGCAGGTCGAACTTAAGTGAGCCCAAAGAGAACTTGCCGTCCGCGGCGGCAGTCGAGACCAACGCCGGGAAAGAGCCGGGAGTGGCGTGAGCTATGCTGAATACCACCGCCAACGCGGCACCCAGAAGGACCACCACTTGAAGAGCGTCCGTCCACGCCACAGCCTCAATGCCACCCATATAGGTGTAGATCAACGCGAGGAAGCCCATCACCGCGATGCACATGAATATGTCCATACCAGTCACGACATTCAGGGCAATGGACGGCAGGAGGAGGACGACTCCCATCCTACCTACCTGATAGAGGATGAATGAAAGGCTGCAGAGCACCCTTACAAAGGGACTGAAGCGCTTTTCCAGATACTCATAGGCGGTCGTCACGCCAAGACTCCTGAACTTAGGGATGAACAAAAGGGTGATGATCGGGACGACCAGCACGATTCCGAAGTTGAACAGGAGGTAGCTCCAATCGGTGGCGTAAGTCTTCGCCGGAATCGACATGAATGTGATGGCGGAGAGAGTTGTGCCGAATATGCTCAATCCCACGATAGGCCAGGGGATCCTGCCTCCTCCCTTGAAATAATCGTCAGTGTTTTTCTGCCTTTTCGAGAAATACACTCCCATCCATGCCAGCAGGCCGAAATAGAGGATTATCACCAGGATGTCGACCCAACCCATGTGACGGGTACGGCCTTCCACGCTTCCGGTCAATATCACCGGAGTCCGGACTCCAGGGGCGACCTCACCACTGCAGATCACGAAGCTATTGCCCGAGCGTATTGTGTTGGTTGTCACAGGGATGACATGGTCCTCCACAGGAACTGTCATCATCGAAGATGTGACCGTATGGTAAATCCTTAGAACATTGTCAGGCACAGAAGGGTCCTCACTCCTTCCTCCAGCCAGGACAATATGGTTTGTGCCGAAAGGAACAGCGCTCCCGGCCATCACGGGGAACTCCCCCTTGACCGGTTTCCATTCCCCCAGACGGGGATTCCATGCCCAACCGTCACGGAGGACCTCCCATGGGGAGTCCCCTTCATAATTCCTTCCGCTGAAAAGATAGAAGCAATTGTCCAGCCCGTCACTTTGAACTGTTCCGACGGCGAAAGCCCTCGGAGGGGCGTCAGGCCAAGGAAGTTGTTTGCAGGCCCCTGATTTCAGGTCCAGTGAGAGGAACACATCCAACGCCTTCTGGTCCCCACCCATGGTCGATATTCCTCCGGCGAGATAGACTTTGGACCCTATAAGTCCTCCCGCCATATTCGAAAGAGGCATTGGCAGTGAACCCCAATCCTCGACGGTCGGTTTCCCCTCAGAATCAAGGCGAAGCGTCCTGATCTCGGAAAGACACTCATCCGCCCGGCACCCGCCGATGAGCAAGAGCCCCCCGTCGTAAGGGACAGTCACGCCATAGGCGGACTCTTTTCCAAGAGCTCCGGGCCAGCAATGCCACCCGGAGTCCCCGTCATAAGTGTAAACATCAGAATACCAGACCTTTGGTCCTCCTTCAGAAGGTAATCCGTCAGGAAAATTGGCACCTCCAGCGACCACCAGACGCTCTCCTATCATTCCTGAATATACTCCCGCCAAACCAAGATTCCCCGCCGTGTCAGAGGGTGATGGAGGGAGAGTCGTGGCGGTCCAGACAAGGTCTTCCGTGAGAGTCAGATTACCTTTCTGGACGCCAGATCCTGTCGAACAGGAAAACATGACGCCCAGGACCGCCAGAAGGGCCCAGAAATGTCTCATATTCTAGAACCTGTTTTTGAACTCCTCGAATTGGGTCGCGGGAAGTTCTTGAAGGAAAGCCTGATAGCGCTCACCTTCCAGAGTGTTGAGAGGCCTGCGGCAAGGGCCGAGATCCAAACCGGCTGCCCTCATGAAAGCCTTACCGGTACCGCTGCCGTATTTGTCAAGAAGCGTGATCAAGCGAACCGCCTCGAATTGGAGAGCCGCGGCCATCTTGATATCCCCAGCCTGGAAAGCCTCGGTGATGGCATGATACAAAGGTGCCATATAACCGTAAGTGCTGCCGATGAAAGCGTCGGCACCGATTGACAATGCCTCCAGAAGCATCTCATCCCTACCCCACATGATGTTGTACTTGCGGTTCTTGAACTCAAGGCAAAGCTGGAAGTCCATCATGTTCTCGTCGGTGTACTTGATGCCCGCGAAATTCGGGACAAGGGAGTCCACCTCCTCGAGGAGGCGGATCATCGGGAAAGCCACCTTTGTCAATACAGGGATATGATAAAAGTAGAAAGGCATTTCAGGGACAGCTGAAGCCACTTGGGCGATCGTCAACGCCAGATCCTTCACCGTGGCCGGTCTCTGGTAATATGGAGCCGTCATGGCGACAGCGTCCAATCCGACACTCTGCGCGTGACGAGCCAACTCAATGCAATCACCGACACTGGTCCCGCCCAGGAAACCTATCACAGCGAAACCACCGTCCCGCTGCTTTGACCATTCCTCAAACAACGCCTTTTTCTCCGGCATGGTCAAGGAAGAACCTTCGCCTGTGGTTCCACAGGCGAAGACTCCGCTGACTCCATTGTTCTTGTAAAAACGCGCCTGCTCGGCGACTTTTCCCAAATCCACATTCCCGAGCTCATCAAAAGCCGTGAAAGGAGCGCAAACAAGACCTTTGATCATACTCATTTAAAATAGCGCTTGAGAAGTCCGTAGAAACCAGCCCCGTGGCGAGCCTCATCCTTAGCCATCTCATGCACGGTGTCGTGGACGGCGTCATATCCGAGCTGCTTCGCCCTGGTCGCTATCGCGAGTTTGCCCTCGCATGCTCCAGCCTCGGCCATGTAGCGTTTTTCCAGATTGGTCTTGGTGTCCCACACGACCTCGCCAAGCAATTCGGCGAACTTTGACGCATGCTCCGCCTCCTCGAAAGCGTAACGCTTGAAAGCGTCCGCGATCTCGGGATAGCCTTCCCTCTCCGCCTGGCGGCTCATCGCCAGATACATGCCGACCTCGGAGCACTCTCCAGTGAAATGCTCCCTAAGTCCCTGGAGAATCTCCTGGTCCTCAACTTTGCCGTCTCCAATATGATGCTCACAGGCCCACTGAGGCTTGCCTCCATCATCCTTTATCTCAACGAATTTGCTAGCGGGAGCCTTGCACTGGGGGCAGCGCTCCGGCGGAGTGTCGCCCTCATGGACGTATCCGCATACTAAACATCTGAATTTCTTTTTCATGACAATAATTAAAATGAGTGTGTTCACAAATATAATAACTATTTTCCATTATATCTGTACCCTGATTTGGCACAAACACAGTTTATCTTTGCGAAACCGAGGATTGTGATTATCTTTATGAAGAAGTAGTGATATGACACCTTTTCTGAAACAAGTGGCCGACCATTTTATGGCCTCCGGGGACATCTCCTCCAGGTGTCTCATCTTCCCCAACCGCAGGAGCCAGGTATTCTTCAAGAAATACCTTGGCGAGGCCGTGGCTGCCACAGGTACACCCATAATCGCTCCTGAGTTACTGACCATCAACGACTTCTTCTATAAGATCTCCGGAACGCAGGCCAGTGACAGGATCAGCCTCCTGCTGGAATTGTATGACTGCTACAAAGCCTTGAATCCCTCCTCCGAGCTCCTGGACGAGTTCATATTCTGGGGCGATGTGATTCTAGGAGACTTCGACGATGTGGACAAGTATCTTGTCGATCCCAAGCGGCTCTTCACCAATGTCAAGGAGTTCCGGGAGATCCAAGACTCCTTCTCATATCTCTCCGAGACCCAGAAGGCTGCCATGGAACGCTTTGTGCGCCATTTCAGGACTCCCTCCGGAGATCCGGGCCGACGGAGCGGGGATATGAAGGAGCGGTTCCTGCAAATCTGGAATATCCTCCTTCCTCTTTATGAGAGTTTCAAGGAGGTCCTTTCCTCCAAGGGAATGTCTTATGAGGGAATGACTTACAGGAATCTGGTCGATAGACTCGAGGCTGAGCCGGTCACCGATGTGCTCGGCAAGTCATTTCCCAACGTGAGGGAATTCGTGTTCGTCGGCCTGAACGCCCTTAACGAGTGCGAGCGTACCGTGGCCCGCAAGATGAGGAATGCCGGAATCGGCTCATTCGTCTGGGACTTCCAGGGTGGGCTCCTCAAGGATCCCAAGAACAACGCCTCCCTTTTCATGTCCCGGAATATCAGTGATTTCGGCCAGGCTTTCCCGCTTGACGACCAAGACATCCGCACTCCCGAAATCGAGGTTATCAGCGTGCCTTCCTCGACAGGGCAGGCAAAGCTTCTCCCATCCATTGTTAAAGACGACACCTATGCCGTGATACTCCCGGACGAGAGCCTTCTAATCCCTGTCCTGAACTCAATACCTCCAGAGATCAAAGACATCAATGTGACCATGGGGTACCCTATGAAAGGAAGCGCGTTCTTTGATTTCATGGGCCTGGTAGCTGCAATGCAGAACCGGCTTCGAAAGAAAGACGAGAACTGGTATTTCTACCACAGCCACGTCTGGGCGATTTTCTCCTCAGGCCTGTTCAAGAAGGTGACGGCGGAAGACCAACAGACAAAGGAGATAGTTGAGGCGGTTAAAAAAGAAGCCAAGTACTATATCCCTGAGGAAGACCTGACAGGCACCGGTTTCCTGGATTTGATATTCAAACCTATAGTCAAGGATTCCACTCATGGGTCCAAGGCCCAGACTCATAGCTATGCCGGATATCTCAAGGATATGATCAAGGGACTCGCTTCTCTGATGGCGACTGATCCCGACATGGTTATAGAGCTGGAGTTCGCCAAGAAAGCGTACAACGCCATCAACCAACTTGAAGGCAAGGACCTGGAAGTGTTGCCGGCCACATTCTCCAGGCTTCTGGACCAACTGCTGTCCCCCATGTCAGTCCCGTTCAACGGAGAGCCTCTTAAAGGGCTTCAGATCATGGGGCCCCTCGAGACCAGAGCCCTGGATTTCAGGCATCTGGTCATACTGTCCTGCAATGAGGGAGTGTTCCCCAGAAGGGGCGCCAGCGCGTCTTTCATCCCCCCGGAGCTCCGGAAAGGATTCGGTTTGCCCACTTATGAGCGTCAGGACGCCATTTGGTCATATTATTTCTACCGCATGATCCAGAGGGCTGAGACCGTCACACTCCTGTATGACTCCAGGACCGAGGGATTGAAGAACGGGGAGGAGAGCAGATTCATCAAACAGCTTGAGTACCACTACAACCTGCCGATCAAGAGAAGCCTGGCGAGAGCGGGAGCGAAGACTCACGGCGATGCCGGGGCTATCCCGAAGACTGACGAGCACGTCCGGATAGTGAAGGACACGATCCTTTCCGCGTCTTCCCTCAAAAACTATCTCGACTGCCCAGCGAAATTCTATTTCTCCAAAGTGGAGGGGTTAAAGGAAGAGAATGAGGTTGCCGAGGACCTGGATGCTGGGATGCTCGGAGACATCTACCACTCCACCATGCAGGCTCTCTACATGGGAGAGGGAGCGATGGATCCTTCCTATGACATGAGCGACCGTGAGAGGAATGCGGCTTTCCCGGATGCGTTGAAAGTGATCACAAAGGAGTATATCGCCTCATGGCTCAAGCGGAAGGATGACATAAAAAAGAGGGTCAGAAGCTTGATCTTGACCCAATTGCGTTCACTTGAAGTCTCCGGCAGGAACCTGGTGTTGGAGAATATAATCCTCCAATATGTTCTCAAGACTTTGGAAAGGGACAAGGAACTGATGGAAAGGCTCGGGGTGGACTCTTTCAGGATCATAGGATTGGAGAGGCAATATTTCGGTGAGATCGACGGATTCAAGTTCATGGGTTACGTGGACAGGATGGACAGTTTCCTCCCCGGTGAAGTGAGGATTGTGGACTACAAGACCGGGAAAGTCGAGGAGAAGGATGTGGACATCAACGACGACAATGCCGTCAAGACAGCCGAGGAACTGTTCGGGGAAAAGAATGAGAAACGGCCGAGGATCGCTTTCCAGTTATTCCTGTACGATTTTCTCACCAAGAAGGATCCTGATGTCAAAGGGTGCGTTGTCGTGAACTCAATCTACCAGCCAGCGGTGTTGTTCAAGGAAGGGGTCAGGAGCGTGCCAATGTGCGGCAAATTCAATGAGGAAGTCATGGAACGGCTCCATAAGGTTTTGGGAGAGCTAACGGACACCTCCGTCCCTTGGCGCAGGACCGGCGAGGAAAAGACTTGCTCCTGGTGTGATTTCAAAATGATTTGCGGGAGGTGAGACCATGATAAAGATATTGAGAGCCTCAGCCGGATCCGGCAAAACATATAGCCTTGCGAAGACATACATCAGGCTTTTGCTTTCAGACAGCGACCCCGTCGCCTACAGGCACATCCTTGCCGTCACCTTCACTAACAAGGCCACTGATGAGATGAAAAGCCGGATCCTTAAGGAACTGCACCTCCTGGCTACAGATCCGGAAAAGTCTTCATACATAAGCGATTTCGTGCCCTCACTCCTCCCCACGGCTGAGGAACTGAAGAGGAAGGCTGGCGATCTGCTCCTTCGTATCCTCCACGACTACAGCGCCTTCTCGGTGAGTACGATTGACCGCTTCTTCCAACAGACCTTGAAGGCTTTTTCCAGGGAAATAGGCCAGTTCGCGTCCTACCAGGTCGAGCTGGATCAGAAGTCCCTCGTGGCCGAGACTGTCGACAGGATACTCGATTCCCTGACTGAGGATGACAAGGGCATGCTCAACTGGTTAAGCGACAGCATGATGGAGCAGCTCGAGAAAGGCGAGAGGCCAAAACTTGAGAAGAGCCTCAATGATGTGGCCAACCGATTGAAGTCCGATGAGCACAGGGCTGTTATCGAGGAAAACGGTATCGATGAGGAGAAAGCCTACTCTAAAGAGAGCCTGACTCACATGCGGAAGTTGATGAGAAGCGTGATCTCCAGTTATGAGAAGGACATGAGGGAAGCCGCAGCTGAGGTGGAGAAAGCATTCTCAGACAATGGGATATCCCCAAATGACACCTCCAGTGGATTCATAGGCAAGAACCTGTTGAAAATCACCGGGGTGAAACCGGGAGAAGAGATACGGGATTTCACTGACACGTTTAAAAGAGATGCCTCTGACTTCAGCAAATGGTTCAGGAAGAACGATCAACCTAAATATGCGGGTCTTGAGGGTGCCCTTGCCCCTCCTGTCGCTAAGTTGTTGTCCATCTACCGCAAAGGATCAAAAGCTTACCGTACCGCCCATATCCTCATAAAGCAGATAGGAGGTCTCGGGATCGCCTCGGAGCTTCGGACGGAGTTCCAGACCCTCCTGAAAGAGAAGAACGTTATGAGTCTGGATGACTCGAATGTCATTCTCAAGAATATAATCGATGGAGCGGACGCTCCTTTCATTTATGAGAAACTAGGGACACGTTTCGAGCATTTCCTTCTCGATGAGTTCCAGGACACATCGAGGGTTCAATGGGACAATTTCAGGCCACTGATATCCAACAGCGACTCGCAAGGGTTTGAGAACCTACTTGTCGGAGATGTTAAGCAAAGCATCTATAGATGGAGAGGATCGGACTGGAAACTGATGGCTAAGGATGTGGCTGAACAATTCCCGAGAGCCGGGCAAGAAAGCCTTAAAGGCAACTGGAGAAGCCTCCGCGGGCTCGTTGAATTCAACAACGACTTCTTCGCCTACGCCGCCGGACGCTTGGACAACAAACACGGATCACAGGAAGCCGGGTTGTCCGTCTCCTCTATATATGGTCAGCGGGAAGATAAAGGGTTCGAGCGCCAAGAGGCGATGACCAAAGACACCGCTGAAGGCCTTGTGGAGGCGATATTCTGCGATGCTGAGGATCAGGACCTATATATTCTCCAGACAATAAGGGAAGTCATGGAAGCCGGCGCTCTTCCAGGAGACATAACCATTCTTGTGAGGAACAATACGGAGGGGTCACATGTGGCCTCTATGCTTATGGACGAAGGCTATAATGTCATCTCCGACGACTCTCTCCGCCTTAAATCATCTCCCGCCGTCAGGAAACTTGTGTCGTTACTCGCATCTGTAAGGAACCCGGAGGACACCATAGGATCATTCCTGGCACGCGAGGCAGGCTTTGATGCCGGCGAGCTCTCTTATCACTCGCTTCCCGATCTCTGCGAGAGATTGGTGAGAATCCTAAAGGCGGGGGAAGATAGGGAGTCGTTTGATAGCGAGACACTTTATTTGCAGTCTTTCATGGACTATGTCCAAGACCATGTGGCGACAAACGGCAACTCTCTCGATTCATTCCTGAGGTCTTGGGAGGACGGTGAGGATCCGAAAGTCAGCTCCCCTTCAGACACCGGGGCGGTCCGTGTGATGACCATCCATAAGTCCAAGGGCCTGGAATTCCCATATGTGATCCTGCCATATTCCGATAAAGTCGGCTTGTACAGGTCAGGAACCTCTTGGACGGTTCCGGATGTCGAAGGCACCGCCTTGGAAAAAATGGGCAAAGCCGCATTTGACGTTTCGCTTTCTTCCAAGAGCGAGGGGACATTGTTCGAGGAGGATTACCAAAAAGACCGTCTACTCCAGTACATAGACAACATAAACTTGTATTATGTCGCCCTCACCAGGGCCTCGAAAGGAATGACAATCATTTCTGACATAGGTTGTTCCGCTGAGAGAAGCATGGCTGGTATCCTTATGGAATACCTTAAGAGTCAAGATCCTCAATCGGGATCTCCATTAGTGTTCCGGAGAGGGGAAATGTACGATTTCACCAAGTTGGACAGATCGGAATCCCTCGTCTCCGCCAGGGTCTCGGACTACCCGTCCTTCCCTCTTAACCCCGAGACATCAACAGAAGAAGGTGAAAGAAGTCGCTTGAGGGTATCTTCCGAGGCATTGGACTTTTTCACGGAAGAAGGATCCGCGGCTTCTTCGGCCAGGCACAACGGGACAGTTCTCCATGACATCCTCTCTAGAGTGAGGATTCCCTCTGACCTCGATTCCTCAGTACATCAAGCGGTCATCGCGGGAGACCTTGAGGCGTCCAGGGAAAAAGAGGTCGAGGTTTTACTGGCAAACAGGATCTCCGGTCACCCGGACTGGTTCCCTGAAAAAGGAGCCAAGATTCTGAATGAGACCTCTTTGATAGACTCAGACGGACGGGAATGGAGGCCAGACAGGGTTGTGGTCAAGGATGGGACCGTGACAATTATCGACTATAAGTTCGGGCAGAAAGACCCCGGATACCGCTCGCAAGTGGCGAGATATGCCGCCATCTATCGCAGACTCGGTTTCGGGAAGGTCAATGCCTTTCTTTGGTATGTTCCTTCAGACGAAGTTGAGTGACTTTTTGTATATTTGAAGTTCAGGAGAACTAATATGGACAATAACGAAAAGAAATTATACCCTTTTAAATTCCTCGAGGACAGCTCGCAAACCGCTTGGGGCACTATAAGCTACCATATTGCCGATCTCGGATCCGTGGATTCCATGATCGCCGAGGGATGGTTTGGCGGCAACTCGCTGAGCGAGCTGATGGGGACTTATCTGGAGCGTGTGGTTGGAGACGACTCATTTGAGTATTACGGTCTCCAATTTCCCCTTTTGGTAAAGGTCATAAAGACCACGGGATGGCAGCCGCTTCAAGTGAACGTGCCTGACGAAATCGCCGAGGAGCGTTACGACTCTCTCGGAAAGACATCGCTTTGGTATATTCAAGAGGCATCACCGGAGGCCACGATGTACCTCGGCTTGAAGAGGGATGTGGATGCCGGTGATTTTTACCGGAGAAGCCAGGAAGGCTCGCTTAAGGATATCCTCAATGAGACGCATCCCAAGGTTGGCGATATGATTCCCATCAGGCCAGGAACTGTGTTCGCCGCTGGTCCTGGATTGACTATCGTGGAGATCGGAGAGTGCTCAGAGCTCACCTTAGGCATCCACAACTGGGGAATCGAGCTACCTGACGGTGATGATCTCCTTCTCGAGGAGGCTTTTGACCTGATTGATTTCAAGCGCTTCTCCCCTGCCCCTCCATCCGGAGATGACGGGTTCAAAGTCACCAGGATGAAACTGGTGAACCCGCTTCATATATTCAGTGAGCAGCCAGGGGATTTCGCCATTTATCACTGCGTCTCCGGCGAAGCGGTAATACAACCTGGCCCGGGAGCGGATGCGTTCAGTCCTGTTGACATCAAGGCTGGGCACACAATCCTCGTCCCTTCGGAAGTCAATGATTTCCTGCTACTTCCGACTAGAGAAGGTACGGTCCTGCTTGAGGCTGTAACTCAGAAGCGGAACGTCCCGGACTCATATACAGGCTCTTCCGATCAGCCTGACGCACCTGACCCTCATGTTAGAATTTGGAATTGACACCATGGCTGAATCTGACAGGATAGACAAAGTCCTCTGGGCACTTAGGATCTATAAGACCAGGACAGAGGCGACAGAGGCCTGCAAAGGCGGCAAAATCAAGATAGACGGCTCCAACGTGAAGCCGTCCAGGCTGGTGAAGCCCGGCGAGACAATCAGCGTTCACAAGGGGATCATCCAATATTCATATAGACTGAGGCAGATTCCTCCGCATAGGCTTGGGGCAAAGCTTGTCCCTGACTTCGCCGACAACCTCACTCCCCAAGAGGAACTGGACAAAATGAGAGCTCCAGTCGAGACGTTCTTCCTGAAAAGGGATCGTGGATCCGGAAGACCCACGAAAAAGGAGAGGCGTGAGATGGAGGAGGCTTGGGACAAATTCGACATCGCCGCCCAGTATGGCATTGACGATGACGATGACATGGAATGAAAAACAATACAAACCTTTAGTATTATGAGACGGACTTTTATGACCTTCATGCTCGCCCTGGCATTCGCCTGGGCTGCTGGCGCCCAGGAACTCTCCAACTTCGCGAGAGGCGGCCAAAAACCTATCGTTTCCCCTGACATCCAGGGAGACAGCGTGACTTTCTCTCTTAAAGCCGACTATGCGACAGTCGTCAAGCTTAGCGGCTCATGGATGCCGAATCCTTGGGGCGGAACCATAGACATGACTCGTGGCGAGAACAATGTCTGGTCTGTGAAGATTCCCCTTCCGGAACCTGAAATCTACACCTACAACTTCGTCGTGGACGGAGTGGCCGTGAACGACCCACAGAATGTCCTTGTCCAAAGGGACGGCACAAGATATCTACCGATGCTCATAGTACCCGGAGCAAGGACAGAGAACTATGTGGAGGCAAAGACACACGGTACTGTGAGCCATCCCTGGTATCAAAGCGATATTCTTGGATACAGCCGCAGGCTCACTGTCTACACACCCTACGGATATGAGAATAGCCCCAAGAAAAAGTACCCGGTGCTTTATCTCCTGCATGGAGCCGGAGGCGATGAGGAAGCATGGATCTCAATGGGCAGGACCGCCCAGATCCTCGACAACCTCATTGAGAAAGGGTTGGCGGAGCCCATGATCGTGGTCATGCCTAACGGTAACCCCGGACAGCAGGCGGCCCGCACCCTGAATATCCCCGAGAAAGCCATCAACTGGCGTTCCGAGGAAAACCGCGACGCTTATGTGAGGAGCCTTTGCACCGAGATAGTGCCCTTTATCGAGAAGAATTTCCGTGTGATTCCCAAACCTTCATCAAGGGCGATCGCGGGGCTTTCCATGGGTGGAGGACACACCATCTCCGCCTCGAACCTCTATCCTGAGTTGTTTGATTACATTTGCCCTCTCTCAGCCGCGGGCCGCGCCACTCCTGAGCAAGTCGCCGCTTTGAAAAAGGCTGGAGTCAAGCTGTACTTCCTCGCTTGCGGAAGCTCAGACTTCTTGTTCGAAGGCTCCAAGGCTTTGGACAAGACCTTGACAGAGCAAGGTCTTGAGCACACGTTCTTCGTATCGGAAGGAGGCCACACATGGGCGAATTGGCGCTTGTACCTAAACACATTCGCCCCGCTCCTATTCAAATAAATCTTAGAAAGGAAGATGAAATTCAGGCTTGAATCGCCATACAAACCCTCCGGAGACCAGCCGGAAGCCATTGAGGGGCTCTGCGACGCCCTCCAGCAAGGAGTCGGGGATGTCACTCTCCTCGGTGTGACCGGGTCTGGAAAAACCTTCACTATGGCCAACGTCATAGAGAAGCTACAGAGGCCGGCTCTGGTGTTGAGCCACAATAAAACCCTGGCAGCCCAGCTGTATGGCGAGTTCAAAAGCTTCTTCCCTTCCAACGCCGTGGAGTATTTCGTCTCCTACTACGACTATTACCAGCCCGAAGCCTATCTCCCGACAACAGACACCTATATCGAGAAGGATCTCAGCATCAACGACCAGATCGACAAACTCCGACTCAGCGCGGCTTCAGCGCTTATGTCTGGAAGGAGGGACGTGATTGTGGTCTCCAGTGTCTCATGTCTTTATGGCATCGGCAACCCGGAGGATTTCCACGCCCAGTCCGTGACAGTGAAAAGAGGAGAGACCCGTTCACTCACACGTCTCCTATACCACCTCGTGGACGCAAATTACAGCCGGACAGAGGTGGACTTCAAAAGAGGCACGTTCAGAGTCCGCGGGGACACTGTGGATGTGTTCCTGGGAGGCTCTGACGAGGCTGTAAGGATAGAGTTCTTCGGAGATGAGGTGGACTCGCTATCTCTCATCGATCCTGTCACCGGAGCGAAAATAGAGGATCTGGATGAGGTTCCTATCTTCCCCGCCACCAACTTCGTCACCACCAGGGAGCGGAGCATAAAGGCGGTCAGCATGATCCAGGACGACCTCAAGGCCCAGATAGACTATTTCAACGAAATCGGGAAGGGCCTGGAAGCCAAACGCTTGCAGCAAAGGGTCGAGAATGATCTCGAGATGATAAAAGAGATGGGATACTGTCCCGGTATCGAGAACTATTCCAGATATCTGGACGGACGAGCCCCAGGTCAGAGGCCTTTCTGCCTGATTGACTATTTCCCGAACGATTTCATCACATTCATCGACGAGAGCCACGTCACTATCCCGCAAATCAGGGCCATGTACGGGGGCGACCACTCACGCAAATCCGTCTTGGTGGAATATGGCTTCAGACTCCCGGCGGCGGCTGACAACAGGCCGTTGAAGTTCGATGAGTTCAACGCCATCACAGGACAGAAGATATATGTCAGCGCCACCCCGGCGGATTATGAGCTTGAGAGATCGGAAGGTCTTGTGGTTGAGCAGGTTGTACGCCCGACCGGTCTATTGGATCCCCCAATCGAGGTGCGACCTACCAAAAACCAGGTGGACGATCTTGTGGAAGAGATCCGAAAGAGGGCGGAGAATGATGAGCGGATCCTTGTCACGACCCTCACCAAACGGATGGCAGAGGAGTTGACTGACTATCTGGACAGGATTGGCGTGAGGGTAAGATACATCCACTCCGATGTGGACACATCGGAGAGAGTCGAGATCATCGAGGACTTCAAAAACGGCCTGTTCGATGTGTTGGTTGGTGTGAACCTCCTCAGGGAGGGACTGGATATTCCCACCGTCTCGCTTGTGGCTATTCTGGATGCCGATAAAGAGGGATTTCTTCGCTCAGGAAGGGCTCTCACGCAAACCGCCGGCCGGGCTGCCAGAAACGTGAATGGACTCGTGATAATGTACGCCGACACTGTCACCGACTCGATGGAGGAGACGATTAGGGAGACCAACCGCCGGCGCACTAAGCAGATGGAATACAACAAGATCCATGGGATTACCCCGACCCAGGTGGAGGTCAAGAGGAATATTCTCGCTTCCGAGCTATACGGCCCGTCAGATAAGGTGGTCAATCCCCGTGTGGCCAACGGGCCTAGCGGCAGGGTCAGCGCCAAAGATTCCGTGTCGGATCCTACTTATATTCCCAACCCCAGTGAGCTTGGAAGAGGCTCAATTTCCGTGGGTCTTGGCCATGATTCCAAACGGGAGGGCAACACTGCCTATGTGGATGGATATGTGAAGGCCGATCTTGCGGCCGTGCTGCAAGACCCGGTCATACGCTCCATGAGCAGGGAACAGATAGAGAAGACCATAGCGGAGGACAAACGCCGTATGGAGCATTCCGCCGCAGAGCTGGACTTCAGCCAGGCGGCAAAGTACCGCGACGAGATGTGGGCTCTCCAGGAATATCTGAAAGTCTGGAAAAACTAGACCCTGCTGACCTTAATCACATGTCTGAGGTTCTTGATCTGGGATATCACCTTGTCAAGTTCCATATTTGATGGAACGCTGACCTTCATCGTGATCTCATATGTGCCATTGCGGTTGTTCTCTGAGACATTGAATGACCGCAAAGAGGCCTTGAAACTGCCCACTACCTCGGTGATGCGTCCTATCACTGAAGGCTCAATGCCGGTGATCAATTTAAGTGTACCCTGGAAACTGCCTCCGGAAGGAGTCTCAGCCCACCGGACCTTCTGGATCCTGTAAGGATAGGTGCTGATCAATCTAGCCGCATTAGGGCAGGATATCCTGTGAATCTTAATACCTTCCGTCCTGGTCACGAAACCAAACACGTCATCCCCGAAGACAGGATGGCAACATTTGGCCATCTTGTAGTCAAGACCTTTCAAATCCTTGGCGTTCAGGACGAGTATATCGTCGGAGGCATGCCTTCCCGCCCACTCATCCGACCTCGTGCTGATCCTGGCGGCTTCCGCCTCTTTAGCGGCATCAACGGCGAGGGCGGCCATCTTGTCATGCTCCTGAATGAAATTCTTGACATCATTCACATCCAGCACCGAGTCAGCGATAGCGGCATAGAAGGAGTTCTGCGTGTTGTATTTGATCTTCTTGAGATACTCGGATATCATGTCGTCCGGGAACTCAAGCTTCCAGTTCTTCAGGCGTCTCTCCAGAAGCTCCCGACCCGCGGCAGCCTTTTTATATTCCTCCTCATCCAGTTCCCTCTTGATCCTGCTCCTGGCCTTGGACGTGACAACGAAACTCAACCAGTCAGGAGACGGCTTCTGGTTCTTTCCGGACATTATCTCCACCACATCGCCGGTCTTGAGTTTCTCACGGATAGAGACCGCTTTCCCGTTGACTCTAGCACCTGTGCAACGCACCCCCAATCCAGTGTGGATATTAAAAGCGAAATCGAGCACCGTCGCACCCGCTGATAGAATCCTGAGTTCCCCTGTCGGAGTGAACACGAATATCTCCTTGGACGGAGGCTCCGGCAGATCCTCGGGATTACCCTCGCTGGGATGCTCTAGGGCATATCTGACGGAAGTCAGCCATTTGTCCATCTGCGCCTCATGCCTGACACCCTTGTAGGACCAGTGAGCCGCCTGCCCGTTTTCCGCCTCCTCGTCCATCCTCTTGGTGCGAATCTGGACTTCTATATAAGCTCCACGCCTGTTCTTGACAGTGATGTGTAAAGACTCGTAACCATTGGGCTTGGGATTGGTGATCCAATCCCTGAGACGCCCCGTATCCTGCTCATACTCTTTAGTGACGTATGAGAACACCTTCCAACAGAGATCCTTCTCTATCTTAGGATCCGGCTCACAATCAATGATGAAGCGGATGGCGAAAACATCGTAAACTCCCTCGAAGGGAACTTTCTGCTTTCGCATCTTCGTCCAAATGGAGTAAGCAGCTTTGGTTCTGATCTTAAGCTTATACTTGATTCCCTCGTCCGAAAGCTCTTTCTTCAGCGGCTGGATAAATTCCATCATAAGCCGCTCACGATCCCTTTCAGTAGCCTTCAGCTTGTTAGTGATTGCCCTGTACTCAACCGGCTCTGTGTAGCGGAAATAGATGTCCTCCATCTCACGCTTGATGTTGTAGAGGCCAAGCTGGTGAGCGAGAGGTATGTAAAGCATCAGAGTCTCGAGAATCTTATTGTCCCTGGAGCTTTTAGGAAACACATCCAGGTTGCGCATGACCTCAAGCCTGTCAGCAATCTTCAAGACCGTGACACGGGGGTCCGCCGAGTATTGAACGATCAGTTTCTTATAATTCTCTGCCTCAAGCCTTGTATCCTTGGGTTTGATTGTCGATATCTTGTTGAGCCCCTCAACCATCTTGACGACATCGACGGGGAAGTTAGTGAGAAGGGATCCGTCGCGGTTACCGATCCGCATGGCCTCATGGAGGAAAACCGCGGCGGCGCACTCAGCCGGCAAGCCTATCTCGTCGGTCGCGATCAACGCCACATTCTCAGGATGTTCCAAGAATGGATGCCCGTTCTCCCTGGTCTTCCCCACAAGAGCTTCAGAGGCGGCCTCATAGGCCTTACTGACGAGAGCTTGACCGGCTCCGTCGAACTGGGGAAATAATCGCTGGATCCTGTCTTCCTTTTTCAAAACACTTTAAATCAGCTATTTCCCTGCGAATCTGCGAAGATCTAGAGCTCGCTGAAACTCGCGGGCATTCCTGCTATGCTCAGAAAGCGAAGTCGCGAACTTATGGGTGCCATCCATAGCGGCGCTGGCGCAGAAATAAAGGTATCCATGCCTGTCTGGATTAAGCACGGCGTTAAGGCTGGCCTTATCGGGGACGCAGATAGGTCCTGGAGGCAAACCCTCATGAAGATAGGTGTTGTATGGCGAGTCAACCTCCAGATGCTTGTAAAGGATCCTGTTAAGGGTATATCCATAACAAAAGGCGACGGTAGGGTCGGCCTGAAGCCTCATCCCCTGATGCAGGCGATTGAGATAAACCCCTGCTATCGAAGGATATTCCGGCTCGTGATTGGACTCTGACTTCACAATTGACGCGACCACGGAGACTTCCTTAGGGGACAATCCCTGGGCACTGGCCAGTTTCAAGTTATCCGCAGTCCAAAAGGCATCGTAGGCCGCCTTCTGTTTGTCCAAAACCTCTTTCATGGAATCAGTCCAATAGACCTGATAGGTGTCGGGAATAAAGAGAGAGAAAACATCATCCGGGGAAAAGCCATACGATGACAGAAGCGCCTTATCCTCAAGGGCTTCCGCCACTGTGGTCGAGTCCATCATCATCTGCCTGGAAATCTTTCTGGCTATCGCTGATTTCTGCCTCATCGTGCCCGACAGAGTGAGATTCACAGGAGTTTGCCACCCTGCCTTCAACATTCTGGGAACATACACGCTGGGTTTTCCTTTCTCAATCACGTAATGCCCCGGCTTCATATCACTGTCAGACAAAGATGACATGACCCTCTCGAGGCTTCTGCGCCTCATGACAACACTGTCCGGGATAGACAAGGCCACCTTTGAGACAGACATGCCCGGATATATGAACAGTTCCGTATTTTTCGAGAAATTAGGCTTACGGTTATCACCGTACCACCTTCCTCCGATGGCACCCGCAGCCACGATAACGGCCAGGGCGGCAATAATCAATGCTAAAGCCCATTTTTTCATCTCTTGACCCTCCTTTTGCCTCTCAAGACGATGGTATCACCCTCACTGGGCTGATAACCAGCGTCAAAACCGTTCATCTTGCGGACACTTGACATCTTGACTCCGAATCTCTGGCAGATGTCCCATAAAGACTGGGAGTCATCCTCAACTATGAACTTATCCAAACCCTTCTGGGACTGCTTCTTCTTGGCTTGCAGATAAACCACGGTCCCAGCCGGCAGCTCACGGGATGCTGTCAAGTCATTATATTTCAATATCTCCTTAAGGAATAGGCCATATCGCGAGGCTATCGAGGCGTAGCTCTCTCCATCAACCGAAGTCACGAACGGGACACCGTTCTTTGAATATGCCTCCCTGGAAAGCGAGAACTTGAATTCCTCAAGCTGGCTCTTGTCTATCCGTTTCGGTTCCTCCAGGGCGAGTGGCGACTCCGGGATCTTACCAGTCAGTTCCTCCGCTTCCGCCGCCTTGCGTTTTGCTTTGCGAGCCGACTTCGAGGCCTTCTTCGCAGACTTAACTTCATGCTTCGGCTCCTCTTTGTCCTTTTTGCCCTCCTTAATCTCAATTACCTCCTCTACCGCCTCAGCCTTCTCCTCAAGGTTTTCCACACCATCCAGAGGCATCGTGTCATATTCGTAGAGTTTGTAATCCTCAATATATTTAATAAGCTTACCGGGATAGCCCGGATCGGTGGCATACCCGGCTTTCTTCAGGCCATAAGCCCATGATTTATAATCAGTTGTCTCAAAGTCGAAGAGGAATTTGTAGCGATCCCGGTAACGCAGGAAATCCGAGTGGTCTCGAAAGGATTCTTCCGCCGTATCATACACACGGAAGCACTCCCCCTTAGCGTCATCGTCATGGTACTGCTTCTTCCCTGTCCAGTCCTTATGGCATTTTATCCCAAAATGGTTGTTGCCGTCAGCGGCAAGGGTTGACAAGCCGTAACGGGACTCCAGGATGCCTTGAGCGAGGGTTATGCTCGCGGGAACTCCGCTGCGGTACATTTCCTTGACCGCTGTCGGAGCCCACTGCACCACATAGTTCTCAATCGGCGACTGCGCAGACACGACCGCAGCCATGAGCCCTACCACCACTGTTATAATTAGCCGTCTCATATCATACAAATATAAATAATTTTCGGTATTAACAGTAAATTCAAGGTATCCTCTCCTGAACCGCCGCTTCGCGGCCCCTCCCATCGCAAGCGATGGGCCCCTCCCTCTTACGAGCCGAGGGTGGCTACGGGTTCAGAAGGGGATACCTTGAATTTACAGAGTCTAAAGATACTTTACGAGAGGGACGTCAAATATGTCGAGGTCGGAGGCGGCGCAGGTATCAGGAAATATGGAACGACACTCAGCCTCATAAAGGGATATGTCCTTGCCCCTGGAAGAATAATGTCCGACAACGAGTCTTTTGGCGCCTGCGTCAAGCGCGCAACGAGCTGCCTGCAAAGTGGTGGAATGATGTCGAGCCTCAGCCAGATCGGAGAGTTCATCCAGATATGTCGCCTCATGGTAAAGGATATCCACCCCTTTCACCCATGAAGCCTCCTCCGGGAAAGGAGCGGTATCTGAACAATAGGCGTAGGACCTTGGCTCAAAAGGCTTATAACCCAGCTCATCAAAAGGCAGGGTCGTGAATGAGCCGTCATGGTTCTCCCGTACCACATCCTCTCCCCTCTTGACAGCGGCTATCTCGGAAAGCGAGAGGCCATATTCATCAATCTTCCACTTCCTCACGTTGAACTGAGGCTCCTTCTCACGGAAGAGGAATCCGAACGTCTCAATCCCGTGATTGAGAGGGAAGGCGCTCACAGCCAATGTCTTAGTCTGATAGACCACCTCTGGGGCGCTCATGGTTAAGGGAATATGCTTGATCTCGAAAGATATGCCCTCCCCATAATAAGAGAGGAAGAACTTCAGGAGGGGACCGAAATTGGCTGGGGCGTAGATAGTCAAAGGCTTCACCCTGGAGAGCATGCCCATAGTCGACAGCAGTCCGGGAAGCCCGAAGACATGGTCCCCATGAATGTGGGAGATGAAGATTGACTCAATCTTCATCGGGGATATGCGGCTTTCTTGAAGACGTGACTGGACGTCTTCCCCGCAATCAATCAAGAAAGAGCGCCCATGCACTGAAAGTACCTGGGCGCTCTGATGTCTTCCGGCGGTTGGCTTGGCCGAAGCCGTGCCCAGCACCGTCAAAGTGAAGTTCATAAATTACTCACCTTTCTCGAGTTTCTCCTTAAGGGCGGCAAGAGCATCGATGTCTCCGAGAGTGGTCTTCTCCAAGTTGGAGTTGATCTTCTTGACAGCCTTCTTGGTGTTGTCAGCCTCAGCGGCGACCTGGGCCACCTTAGCCTCGCTGTAAGTCCTCACATGAGAGAGGAGAATCCTGCGGGTGCTCCTGCGAAGCTCGACCACCTTGAAAGGAAGGGTCTCACCAACGATAGCTTGCTTGCCATCCTCCTTGATGAGGTCACGGCTGAAAGCGAAGCCCTCGTCATCTCCCTCGAGCTTGACATTGGCGCCCTTGTCGGTAAGAGAAGCGATGGTACCCTCGACAGTTGAGCCGACAGCGTACTTGCGCTCAATCTCATCCCAAGGATTAGGAGTGAGCTGCTTGTGACCAAGGCTGAGCTTGTGGTTGGCCTCGTCGAAGTCGAGAATGACAACGTCGATCTCGTCTCCAGGGGAAACCATCTCTGAAGGATGCTTGATCTTGTTCCAGCTGAGGTCGCTGATGTGGATGAGTCCCTCGACTCCGTCCTCAGGCTCAGCGAACACGCCGAAGTTGGTGATATTGCGGACAACAGCCTTGTGGACGGAACCGACAGGATACTTGTCGCGGATGCTCTCCCAAGGGTTGGGGGTGAGCTGCTTCAGACCGAGGGACATCTTCCTGTTCTCACGGTCAATGGAAAGAACCTGAGCCTCGACCTCGTCACCGACTTTGAGGAACTCCTGGGCACTGTGGAGCCTGGGAGACCAGCTCATCTCAGAGACATGGATAAGACCCTCGACACCGGGCTCGATCTCAACGAAGGCGCCGTAGTCGGCGATGAGAACGACCTTACCCTTGACGGTGTCACCGACCTTGATATTCTGGTCGAGGTTATCCCAAGGATGAGGGGTAAGCTGCTTGTAACCAAGAGCGATTCTCTTCTGGCTGGGATCGAACTCCTTGACGACGACCTTGATCTTCTCGTCGAGGGAGACAACCTCCTCAGGATTGTCGATCCTACCCCAGCTGAGGTCAGTGATGTGGATGAGACCGTCAACACCACCGAGGTCAACGAAGACACCGTAGTTGGTGATGTTCTTGACGGTTCCCTCAAGGATCTGACCCTTCTCGAGCTTGCTGATGAGATCAGCCCTGCGGGCCTCCTGCTCAGCCTCGAGGAGAGCTTTGTGGGAAACGACGACATTGCGGAACTCCTGGTTGATCTTGACGATCTTGAAGTCCATGGTCTGGTTGACATAAGCGTCGTAGTCACGGATGGGCTTGATGTCGATCTGGGAGCCAGGAAGGAAGGCCTCGATGCCGAACACATCGACGATCATACCACCCTTGGTGCGGGTCTTGATGAAGCCCTTGACGATCTCGTCATTATTGCAAGCCTCATTGACGCGGTCCCAAGACTTGAGGGCGCGGGCCTTCTTGTGGGAAAGGATCAGCTGACCCTTGCGGTCCTCGGCGGACTCCACATAGACCTCGACCTTGTCTCCGACCTTCAAGTCAGGATTGTAACGGAACTCAGGAGCCTGGATGACACCCTCGCTCTTGTAACCTATATTGACGATAACCTCCCTCTTGGAGATGGCTGTGACTGTGCCCTCGACCACCTCGTTCTCCACGATCTTGGAGAGAGTCTGATCATAAGCGTCCTCAATCTCTTTCCTGTCATTCTTGCCGTAGATCTCGGTGCCGCCCTCAAAAGCGTCCCAATCGAAATCCTCAGGCGCGACTGACGCGTTGAGGGTAGGTTTCTTTGTTTCTTTAACTTCTGCCTTAGGAGCCTCGGGCTGTGCCTCGACGTTCTCAACGGCGGGATTCATTGTTTCTTCTGCCATAATGGATAATAAAGATAACTAGTTGTTTAACAATATTTTTTCGCCCCACGAAACATGACCGGCAGGCCAGCCTCGTCGAAAAGCGTGCAAAAATAGAGAAAAATATCTGATATACAATGAAAAAGAAGGAAAAAATCAGAGCATTTTCTTCCTTCTGAAGATATATAGGACAACCCCCACCAGAATGAGCATGAAGACGAACAAGCTGAACCATGCCCACCCCTTATCCTGGAACGGCAGGGGCACGTTCATGCCATAGAAACTCGCCACCAAGGTCGGAGGCATCAGGAGCACCGACACAAGCGTGAATATCTTCATTATGTTGTTCTGATCCAGGTTGATAAGACCCAAAACGGTTTCCTGGAGGTATTCCAGCCTCTCAAAGCTGAAATTGGCGTGGTTGATCAGGGAGGTGATGTCCTGAAGAATGACAGAGAAACGAGCCTGAAGCTCCGGAGGGTACTTGTCACTCTTGATCATGTTCTGGATCAGCCTCTGCTTATCGATGATATTCTCCCTGACTATCATCGTGTTCTCCTGGAGCTGGTTGATGTCCAGGAGGAAGTCCTCGTTGATGTCCTCCTGCTGGTTGATCCTCTTGCTGTACTGGGCGATCTCCTTGCTCATGAGCTCTATCATGTCAGCGTCGAGGTCGACTCGCTGGTCCATGATGCTCACGAACACAGTGTAGCCGCTAGGATACATCTGTGGCTTTGCCACTATCCTGCGCTGAAGCTCGGTGAAAGAGCGGAGCGGGACGTCGCGGAGCGTCGTGAGGCAGTTATCCACAAAGGTGAAAGAGACGGCCTCCATGGAATAGTCCTCAGGGCCAGGCATCAGGAAGTTAGTGTTGGCGAATATCGCGTTCTCAGTCTCTGAATACCTTGAAGAGCTCTCAATCTCCTCCGCCTGGGCGCGGCTCTGGATCTCCTCACCGAGGAAGTCGTCCACGGTGTGCTTCTCCTCACTCGATGGAGAGAGAAGATCAATCCAGAGGACGTCTTCCCTTCTGAGCTTGGAAAGATCCCTCTCGGACTGGGCCACCACCAGTTTGCCGTCCTTTCTGTAGAAGATCGCTATCATATCGCCGCAAAATACCGGAGTCTGCAAAAATATAAATATTTTCGCAAAAACAAGAGATTCAGAGCTACAAGACGTTAAAAACGATGTTGAGACCTATGAGAATCAGCACAATGCCGCCTGTCAGGAGAGCCGGTCGCCCATAACGGCTACCAGCTTTCATTCCGCCCTTCACCCCGAGAATAACGGATATGAACGTGACCACAAGCACAGCGATGACTTTAATCATCGCATCACCGACGCTTTCCCCATCCATCGACATGGACATACCTGCGGCCAGAGCGTCGATACTTGTCGCCACCGCTCCTATGAGAATATTCTTGATTCCATTCAAGTCCCGGGCCTCTTCCGTGCCTTTCACCGCCGAGATCACCATCGATCCTCCGACATATAACAGGAGAAGGAAGCCAATAATGGGCGCGAGCCGGCCCACAAATCCTGATAACAAGTCACCGAAAAGCCATCCTGACAAAAGGAAACCTGCCTGGACCACGGCGAAAACGGTCGCCAAAACGGCGACTCGCTTCCAAGAGAGCTCCTTGATAGTCACGCTTGAACAAGCCGAGACGGCGAAGCAGTCGGCGCATAGCGACAAGGCGAACAGGAGGGCGGCCAGTATAGCGACCATCGTTTACGGATTGAAGGGCTGACGCCCTGTTATAGAACGGCCCAGGGTCAATTCGTCCGCATATTCAAGGTCATCCCCGAAGCCGAGTCCCCTGGCCAGGGAAGACACCCTCACACCATAGCCGGAAATCTGCCTATAGATATAGAAAGACGTTGTCTCCCCTTCCACGTCACCACTCAGGGCCAGAATGACTTCCACTTCGGAAGGAATTGACGCCGCGGAAGATA
>JAEEGI010000999.1_pt1 | contig 73318 bp, 55 predicted proteins | sample 8958751 | NCBI WGS metagenome assembly JAEEGI01 (sample SAMN16246545, study PRJNA631951) | gut metagenome | biome: gut microbiome; feature: rumen; material: KS-attached | host: Bos | place: Iran: Karaj | collected 2018-10
AGTGTTTTCAAAAAAAGCCGCCCGACGGGACGGCTTTTCACGTATGACCGAGGATGGCTTAGCTGCGCTTCTTGGGTCTGGCAGGACGCTTGGTGACGATCATCGTGCCGAAGCCTACGAGGGCAATCTTGGAGCCGGTGAGCATCATGAAGCCGCTGAAGGTGTCGGTGGCTTCGCCGTAGGCGGCCAGACCGACGTTGAAGGACACTTCACCAGTTGCGCCGAGGGCAGCGGTGGAGTTCACCAGATAGACCTTCTTCTTGGTGACGTTAGCCACGAATACCGTCGGGTATTCGTCGGCGGCCTCAGCACGGTCGGCCGTGTCGCCGTCCCAAGAGATAGTCAGGTTTTCACCTGCGGCGGTGATGGCGACATCGGGAAGCTCGCCAGTCGAGGCGTTGCCGAGAGAGTTGATGTTGCCCAGGTCGACGCTCTTCACGTCGCCATCGACGGCAGCAACCTCGGTGAGCTGCTTGATGAGGGCGTTGTGACGGGTCATTTTGGTGGGAGCCGTCGGGAACAGGAAGGCCAGCTGCTCTTTGGAGAGTTGGCCAGCGATGTCCAGGACTTCCTTGAAGAAACCGCGTTGGGTCGTTTGGCCAGCGGTCTTCGGGTTCTTGACAGATTGGGCAAGGCCACGCATGTAGGCGATGCCGTTCCAGCTGGAGCCGATGACGGTTCCAACTTTACCTTTGAATCCACCCAGGATTCCTTGCTTGATTTTACCCATGATAATTGAATTTTAAGGGTTAATAAATAGGTTAATTGCAGGCCGCTGCCGTCATGGGTAGAGAAGCAGATCATAATCTTTATATTGTTTTTCCTCTGCGGCTCATTTGCCTATTCTGGCGGCGGCAGGGCAAAAGTATAAGGAAAATAGAAATAAATAGAGATAAGTGCCTATCGTTCCGTAACTTGCGGTACTAAGGTTGTTTTTGTGCGGGAAAAGTGGTATATTTTTGCAGCGCAATCTAAAAAACAATAGAGATATGAAAAAGCTACTTTTCTTTTCGTTGGCACTGCTATTACTATGCAGCTGCCAAGGGGTCACGAGCCGCGCAGCGGCGAATGTGACCGGATGTCTGTCAGGAAGTGACAGCGTGAAAGTATTCCTGAAGGTGAGCCGAGTCATCGACGGCGACACCTTCGAGGGAAGAATGACAGTGAACACAAAGGAGGCCTACAACCCCGGGGTTAATCCTTGGGCGTATGAGCTGACGAAGATTGTGGTCCGCATCAGCGGCATCGATGCACCTGAGCGCGGGCAGTATTACGGCGATGTTGCCACACTGCACCTACACTGGCTCATCAGCGGGAAGGCCGTAGGCCTGAAGCTGAAGCAGCGCGACATGTACGGGCGATGGATTGCGACGGCCTATTTGGACGGCGCAGATATCGCTGAGGAGCTGCTGAAAGAGGGCCTTGCCTGGCATTACAAAGAGCATGACAGCAATCCCCGCTACGCTCAGCTGGAAGCTGAGGCGAAGCGAAACGGGCTTGGCCTCTGGTGCGATGACCAAGCCGTTCCCCCGTGGGAATGGCGAAGGATGAGCAAGTACGAGCGGGATGCCTATAGATAAGGAGGTGCGAGATGGAACTGTCAGAATTATCGAAAGAGCGTCTTGAAGGCGTGGATGAACGCCTGAAAGCTGTCGTTATAGAGTGCGCCGCGCGTTGCCCCTTCCCCTTCAACGTGTCTGAGGGATTGCGTACCGTGGAGAAACAGCGTGAATATGTCCGGCAAGGGAAATCACGGACAATGAACTCAAAGCACCTGACCGGCAAAGCCGTTGATCTTTATCCTTTGAGCATGGACAGGAAGCTTGTTGACTGGTCCAGGTTCGAGGAGCTGGCTGACCTGATGCTACAGGTGGCCAACGACCAGGGCACAGAAATCGTCTGGGGTGGCAACTGGAAGACCTTCGTCGACAAGTGCCACTTTGAGCTGAGATGATACCTCCCCATTAGATATCTAAGTATCATTTTTTTCATTTTTGTTACTGGAAACTCTCGCATTTTTTTTGCGGGAGTTTCCTTTTCTACACTCTGAAAGAAAAGACGATTGCGCTTTAGGTCATCAATGAGGTGGCTAAAAAAGCAAGTTCCTTAACGGCAAACGGAGACCCGCGTTAGAGGGGCGTAGTTTATTTAGGGGCTTGGCTTTTTTAGGCACCGTACCTGAAGAACAACTCATTAAGCCGCCAACGAGTTACGAAATTTTTCATACTTTTGCAAGTCAATCTTATTACCGCTCTGTAAATGATAAAAAACCTCATTTTCGACTTTGGCAAAGTTCTGATTTGCTATGATTTTCCGTCGTTTATGAAGACGCTATTTGATGACGACGGCGAACGTCTGGAATTTGAGAAAGTCTTTTGCAACATTGAGTTCGCCCGGCGTTGCGAATTGGGATTAGAGCCATTTATCGACATTATAAGGGAGTGCCGAGAAAAGTTTCCCTATTGGGAAAAGCCGTTGCAAGAGTTCCACGACAGACAGGTTGACGCGATGACCAACGAGATGCCGGGGATGCGCGACCTGCTTACTAGGCTCAAAGCTAACGGCTACCGCCTCTATGGACTCACCAACTGGAATGGCTCAATATATTCTGTCATAGAGAAATTCGGCATTCTCCAGATGATGGACGACAGGCTCATCTCCTGTGAAGAACATCTTGTGAAACCCGACGTGGCCATCTACAACCGTCTTTGCGAGAAATTTGGGCTTGTCAAGGAGGAATGCTTGTTCACAGACGACAAAAAAATCAACATCGACGGAGCCAAGGCCGCGGGAATGCCTGCCGTGCTTTTCACCGATGCGCGCCAATTTGAGGAAGACTTGAATGGATTTGGAATTTGCACCACCCATAGTGGATAAGAGCATGGAAGAAATTAAATCATTACAACTCGCTGACACATACTTACATACGTATGGACCCTCAAAAAAAAGAGTCAAAAGCTTTTTAAATAGAACAAAAATACATATTTTTGCGACTAATTGAAAGGCTTGCCCAAACGGGACTTCGGCATCCTGACAAAGTAAAATCAAGAAAAACAAGTATCGTTAGAAGTCCTATATCAAAATCACATATTATGCAAGAAGAGAATAGAAAAGAATGTGAACTCCTAAGTTTATTAGAGGGTTCGTGTTGGGTTGAAAATCCATGATTTAAACCTTTGTATTAAACTTGCCAAACAACAACGCGACCATGCTTATTGTTTGGCAATTTTTTTTCATGGTATTAGATTTTATTCTATTAAATATATATCGGATTTATTATGCAAATCTATTTGTTGTTAACGGAAAAGTGCAACCTTCGTTGTTCTATGTGCATTAGAGGCAACAAGAATAACATCGAATTGACACTAGAGGAAATTAGAAAAATACAAAATTTAGATGAACTATTCAGTCACCAAATTGTAATAACTGGAGGAGAACCCACATTATGCCGAGACTATTCCAGAATAGTTGATTTTTTTTCTTCAAATGCAAAGTCTGTGTCAATTTGCACCAACGGGACAAACAAAACAATTTTTGATAAAAATATCTATCGAGAAAACGTATTAGTTCAGATTTCAATTGATGGTACGGAATATTACCATAATAAAATAAGAGGCCAAGGCACATATAAGCTCACTATGGATAACGTGTTCGAATTTGAACAACGAGGAATCCCATACACTATATCGACAGTTGTGGGAAGACAAAACATTGAAAACATGAAGGCTCTTGCTGATGAGCTATCAAAGCTGAAATCGATGAAGTATTGGAGTGTTTCCTTTGAAATGCCTTTTGGCCATGCAGACAAGTCTCTTATAATTCCTTCAAATGAATGGAATTTGTTTGTGGATAAGATGCTGAATTACGTTCCATTTCGAATGAAAATAAGAAAGCTATTCCCCTTTGAACTAATAAAACAAAATCAATCTACGTTAGATGGTTTACAGCTATCCAAAATTTGTTCAAATTGTGGAAGCGGAAGTTGTAAAATCTATGTATATCCTGATTTAACCGTCTATCCATGTACATGTTTGACTGATTTTCCCCTTGGGAATTTAAATCACTCTTCATTATACTCAATTTTAAAGAGTTCTTTGACGATGAATTTTTCAAACTATTCTGTTGCACAAGACTCTATTTGCTCCAAATGTGAATACCTCAATTATTGTAATGGTGGATGTATAGGAATGTCATATACTTTTTTTCATAAACTTGGATATGGGGACATTCGATGCCCAAAGATTTCCAAATGATTTTTGTTGATTATACGTTATTCATTTAGATTATTATGAAAGAACAAATCGATTTGACAATAAAGCCTACAATGAATTGCAACATTAGTTGCAAGCATTGTTTTAATGGTGATACATTTCGTGACAAAGAAAAGCTTGATGTAAATTTAGCAATAGTTTTGATGGAGAAAGCTTGTTTGGAATACCAGAAAGTGAAAGTGATTTTCCATGGAGGCGAGCCGACTTTAGTAGGAATGAAGTTCTATTCTGAGTTCTATAAAAGGCAACAAGAATTACAGGATCAATATGGAACTATCTTTGAAAACCATTTCACGACTAATGGCATTCTGCTAACCAATGATTTTATTGATTTACTTCATTTGAACAACGTTCTAATTAACATCTCGTTTGATGGGCCTTTTAATGATATCCTTCGACAGCAAACTGAAAAAGTCAAAGAGGTAATATTCAATGTAAGGGATAAAGGTTGTAGAATTAGGTGTTTCTGCACAATTACTAAAGAATCAGTGCTGCATCTTCCAGAGATATATGAATGGTTTAAAGAAAATCGTTTGGATTTTAAAACACTACCAATTGAAAAAAGAGGCTTTGCAAAAAATGCAAAAAACCTTATTATGTCACCTGAAATATTGGCTTCAAAATTTGAAGAAATGTATCAAATTTGGCTTTATGATAAGGAGTGCAATATTAGCTATTCAACTATGGAAGAGTTCACTACTCTTAAACGAGAAAGACCTTACAAAAAGGAATGGTTCGGGAGAAAGATTACCCTTCATCCTAATGGACAATTATTCACATTTGGGCGACCCAATGATATTAATTATTGCCTAGGGAATCCTTCTGACATTAACAAAATCAGCGATTGTTTTGAAACAGAATCATATAAAGCATTTTTGACAAGACTGGAAACTATCAGGAGCAGTCGATGCCCAAAGTGTTTTAGTAAAACAATTTGTGGAGGGTTGAATATAAATATCTCATATTTATACGAGGATGATTTAGAATTAATCGACTATAGTTGCCGACAATCCACTCTTATTGATAAGAGAATTATCAAGATTAATGATGAAATAGTGAAAAAAATCGCAAATGGAGAAGGTTCAGAGTACAATGATTTTGTAAAAAAGGCATTTGGGTATTATCAACACGATGCATATTAGTATAACCTAAATCGTTAGTGTAAAGCATTATTGAATAAATGATTTTACGGTTAACTATCAAGAATGGAAGCTCTCGTTATAAATAATACGTTAAACCAACTTTGACGTTTTTATGAAAGAAATAGATTTCTCTAATGGATATGTGGTTACAACCATCCCCCAAATGTTGCTTTGGCAAACCCAACATAATCCTCAAAGATCTGCATTATCGTTTGCTGGGAAGGTGTTTTCTTATGCTGAACTTGATATCGTTACAGACAATATTGCTAATTATCTATTTAAAAAAGGCGTTCGCAAAGGTGATGTAGTTGCTTTATGTCTAGAGCGTTCGGAAGATTGTTTGATTTTACCTCTATCAATTGCAAAAATTGGTGCGATATACATTTCAATTGGAATAGATACACCTTTTGAGAGGTTCCAATATATATGCCAAGATGCCCAAATACAATACATAATATCTAATAAGATAGATTGCAAGTTCAAAGCCGCAAGCGATATTAAAGATTTTATTTATATCAACACGTCTCATCCTGAATTTCAATCACGGCATATTAGTATATTTGACAAGTGTTTAGATGAACTATCACCCAGCACCCCATTTTGTATATTTTATACTTCAGGCTCGACAGGTGACCCTAAAGGTGTGCTTCATACGCAAGGTGCAGTAGTCTGTTGTAACTCATACGATTGCCTTTTATGGGGATTGACAAATCAAGATGAGTTTCTTTTTTACTCAGATATGGAGTTCGTTTTAGGATTACAGATTTTTATGGCGTTGATGGTGGGGGCATGTGTCCATGTTGCAAATGAAGAATTAAAGAGTGACCTACGCATGCTCAATAGTTATCTAGAGTCAAATAACATTACAATTATGAGTATGCCCACTCAGGTTGGCCACTTATTCTGCTCAAGCATAACCAATAAGAGTCTTAAATTTTTATTTCTTGCTGGAGGAGTAATGCCTAAATTGGAGAATCTTCCTGAGTATAAAATTATAAGTGGATACGGAAGCACAGAATGCATATCTGCCTCGTATTCTATAATTGGACCTAAATATATGAGTCGAAATATCGGTAAGACATGTAAACACGCACGCTTCCGAGTAGTTGATAAGAATGGTAACTTGGTTCATCGAGGAGAAGTTGGAGAATTATGGATTTCGGGAACTTGTGTGAGTAATGGTTATATTGGTGCAAGACATGATAATAACGACAGGTTTTGTGTAATAAATGGAGAAAACACCTTTAAGTCGGGGGACTATGTTCAAGAACTTTCGGATGGATCATTCGTTTATGTTGGTAGAGTCGATGACATGGTAAAATTGAGAGGGTATCGAATTGAACTTGGAGAGGTCGAACGTTGTGCATCTGATTACCCTGGGATTGAGCAAGTATGTGCGTGTATAAAAAGAAAACAAGGGAAAGACCATCTTTGCATTTTTTACACATCAATTGATAAGTGTAAAACAATTTATTTTGACAAGTTAAGGTGCCATTTACAAGAGAAATTACCCCATTACATGGTTCCTCAATATGGTGTCCAAATACCTTCTATGCCTATTAATTATCGTGGTAAGATAGATAAAGAATTATTAGAACTACCAGTTAATACAATCGCTGTTGACAAAGAAGGAATGTCTGACAAAGAAAAATTGGTGGTTTCTGTTGTAAAGGATGTTTTACTTCTTCAAGATGAAATAAGTGTTTTTGACAGTTTTATCTCGTTAGGCGGGGATTCTTTGAGTGCTATTGAAATGGTAGGGTTATTAAGGGAGCAGGGTAAATCCATACAACTGAAGCAGATACTTGATAGTCCAAATATTAGAAGTTTGGCTGAGTCTATTAGTGATTTGGAGAAGACTTCCTGCCCAAAATTTCTTTCTGGGCCCATTATTGGAACTGTGACATTAAATAATCTATTGACATTTAACAGCAAGAAAGACCTGCAGCACTTTGTTGTCCCTGAAATATTTGAATCATCAACTCCGATTCAGCGAAGGAATGTTGAAAAAGCTCTCCAATATTTGGTGGAACACCATGATATGTTACGCGCTCATATTCATGAAAACCATTTATATGTCTGTCCTCCAAATGATGGTGTTTTGTACTATCTGGAAGAATCGCATGTTTCAAATCAAAATGCCACCACCATCCTCTCAGCAATTGACTTGTTTAGAAAAAATAAAAAGGGGGAAGATTGCATGCTTCGGACTCTTATTATTCATGGTGATGAAAAGGACTACCTTTTAATTGATTGTAACCATTTGGTTTCAGATAGTATTTCAAAGTCTATTTTGAAAGAAGACTTTCTTTCAGCTTATCAAAGCATTTGTGATAAGGATGAGATTGTCACTGCTTATTGTACGAGCTCGTATCAATCTTATTGTACGGCATTGAAAAATTACAAAAAGATAATCAGTAAACATGAATCAGAGTATTGGGAGCGAGTTTACTCATATTTGAAAACTCATTCTGGTTACAACAGAACACATCATGCCGCTTTTGATTTTGTTGGCAATGAGTTGGGAGAAGACTATACGCATTTGTTTTTGAAAAGCTTTAACAGTCGAAAAGATGTGAAACTAGGTATTATTATTACGGCAATTGGCCGTGTAATTTCATTGTGTAATTCAAATTCTGATTTTTGTATTCAAGTTATACGTCATGGACGGAATGTGTCTTTTTTTGATGACTCAAAAACACCTTTAGTGTTTGACAGGACGATTGGCTTTTTCCCTACTAATTTTCCCTTATTAGTGAGTTTTGTTGATAATGAAGTAATCAACAATTATCATTCTGTTATGACAGCTCTAGATGTCATTCCCAATCAAGGTATTGGTTTTAATTCAACAATAGGTTATCCGACAAATTCAGTTCCTGATTTTTGTGTTGATTTTTTAGGAGAGATACGAAGAAATAGTAACAAAAAGATACAAAACAATCTAAGAAAGGTTCATGGGATACCTTTAGGAGAATATCTTAGTCCAAATGTAAATATGGGAGCAGCCTACATGTTGTTTTGCACAATATCCAAAAACAATCTGAAATTTCAAGCCAGATATGACATTGATAGGTTTTCTTATGATAAAGCCACGAGTATTCTAAGTGAAATAGTGGCAGAATTAAAAAAAGTAATAAATAGCCTTTTGTAGTCAACACAATTTGACTTGATATAAATCTAGACGAAGTTTTCAAAGTCCCTATAAAGGATTAGGTTCCTCAAATTCTTGGGGACGTGGAGGTGCTCAGGAGCGTAGCGACTGAACTGCCTAAGCTCAAAATAGGGTGGTAGGTGGGGATTGATGGTGGACGCCGGAGCGGAGCTTTAGCGGAGCGACCTGATCTGAACTTTAGGGTGGTGGTTGGGGACGATGGCGGCACAAAGCGAAGCGGTAGCGGAGCGACACCTTTCCGAACTTTCGACACAGGGTGGTTGGAGGGGTAAGTGGCGGTACCAGGAGCGAAGCGACTACTCTTCTGAACTCTCAAATTACCTTAGATTTGCAACGTGCAAATGAAAGGAGTACTTTTGCTGTGCAAGAAATTATAATTGAATCAAATAATAAACATTGGAAGAAAGGAGGCGGTCGGACAACCAAGTTTCAACTTTGGAGTGAAGTCCATCACCCTATTGTGGTTCCAGCCGCCTTTCTTGGATCTTCAACCCATATAAGAATTTGCGCTTTCGCATTAAGGTTTTCAGGCATGGTCCAAGGCATCCTCCCTTCCGGTAATAATAAGGTCGTTGCAAAAATATGAAAAACACAGTAATCGGAATTGACATCAGCAAAAAAAGCACAGATTGGTGTTTGATGCAAGGTACTGAGGTCGTGTCGTACCACCATGTGGACAATGAGATTGTAGCCATAGAAAGCCAACTACAGGAACTGATGGACATGTACCTCATCGATAGGTGCGAACTGATGGTGTGCGCCGAGTACACGGGGCATTACATCTATCCATTGGCTGTCGCATGTCAAAACAAACAGGTTGACTTGTGGCTTGAGAGTGGCTACAACATCAAGTGTGAGGCTCGAAAGGAGCGCGGAAAGAACGACAAAGAGGATTCTCGGCGGATAGCTGAATATGGGTATAAGAATCGTCTAGATGCGCGTTATTACAATATTCCCGCACAAGAATTTACAATCTTGAATAGCCTTTTGGCAGAGCGGGAAGACTATGTATTGGCAAGGGGAAAGTATGAGGGGCAGCTTAAAGATCAGAAGAACTACTCAGACCCTATTCTTTACAAAGCTAAGGCTAAACGGTTGGGGAAGCTCATCAGGCAATACGATAAGCTCATTTACGAAACGGAACAGGAACTGGAGAAGCTGATGAAGGAAAACGAGACTATGGGGCACCAAGCTGCCTTGTTGGAGACAATCCCAGGTGTTGGCAGACTGACGGCTATGAAGATGATTGCCGCTACGAAAGGCTTTACACTTTTCGAGAACGGCAGGCAGTTCTGTTGCTATGCAGGAACTGCACCTTTTGCCTATACCTCAGGTACAAGTATACATTCCAGGCACAAAGTTTCGCAGCGAGCCGATAAGAGCCTGAAGGCCATGCTACATATATGCGCAGTTACCGTGGCTAGACGATGCAAGTCTAATCATTTTACAGAATACTATCAAAGAAAAGTTGACGAAGGAAAGAACCCAATGACCGTGCTTAATGCCATTCGATCCAAACTTGTATTAACCATGTTTGCTGTCATAAGGACTGACCAACCATATTCTTCAGAAATTGTTCATAACTATGTTGAAAAATTCTCTCTTAAACCCATTGCCACATCATAAGAATAGGGTGGTTGGTGGGGATTGATGGTGGTCGGCCAGAGCGAAGCGTTAGCGGAGCGACCTGGTTCGTATTCTGGGGTGGTTGGTCGGGGGTGACGGTGGCATGGCCAGTGCGTTGGGAAAAACCGAAAGGGGGAAAAGCGCCTGCGGCCCAATCACGCAGTTCGCTCAGCAGAAAAGAGAACACTGCGCCCAAGAACTACGACTGCGATGAGAACGACTGCGCCCCGTTCGCGCCGGGGAGCCCGACCCGCCCGACAGGAGTCCGCGCACGGTTTCAATCCGAAGCGGCGGCGGGCGTGCCTTTTGCGGCGGCGCACCCGAAGAGGCAGGCACCAGTATGGCCATCGCGGGAAGGGGTGGCAACGATGAGGGGGCGAAACACGATGCGCTTTAGCGCTCCGACAAGGGAACCGCCGGGCGGGCGACCAAGCAGGGGCGCAAAACTAAAGGGGCGCGGCTGCACCCGACAACAAGATGCGAGGAACGAGAACCGCTTAGGGGGTACGGGGGCGGCCAAGAAAGCCCCGAGCGAGCAAGGAGCCACGAAAGCGGCTGGCCTTGGAGCCGCTGACGCTCGTCTGGAGCCGCGCCAGTGGAGCGCAGCGGAACGCTTGTCGCGGGACAGACGAAGGAAGCGGCGGTGTTGCGCAAGGCCGCTGATGAAAGCAAAAGCGCACGGAGCTTGCGGAGCTCAGCATTTTGTTTTCATCAACGCTCGTTATAGCCTTGCACACACCAAGGCAGGCGCAAGAAGCGGCGACGCAGGGAACACCGATTTCCCCCTCGGTTTTTTATTGGGTGGGATGTGCGGTGGGATGTGTCGTTATTTACGTTTTTCTCGTTATGCGTACTTACGTAATTACGACGGTTTGAGGTTGCGGATCAAGTCCGCAATGAGGAGTTGAATGAGTTTCTATTATATAAATTCGATATTTATACTACCACAAAAATGCAAAATAAATTACAAGAAATAATTTGTTTAGATTAGAAATATCGAATAGAATCATTCAAACAACGTATTCCACCGTTCCAAATGCTGTTGATAAAGCATGTAATGAATAGCAATCCTTTTTTGCCGTTACATCGTAAGTCTCGGATAAGATAACTTTCCCCGTAAGACAATCTTTATCTTTAGAAGCTTTTTTTACACACTGGGCAATAAAATCATTTTGAGGAATGCTAATTCTATCCTTGTTTTTTTCATAAACATCTTCCCAATTTGTATTCTCAATGGAATCTATAAGGCAAACGAATTTCCTCAATTTGTATCCCGCATCATTTGGATTTATTATTCTTAGAACTAGCACGGGATGTCCTGATATTTCAAAAGTCGATGCCAATGGCTCAACAAAAGCCATTTGTTTATCATGGATCTTATATTTTCCCATAGATTCTCCGTGTACGTAAAACACTACATACTTCGAGACATCAATTCTTTTTCCATCGACATTGATGAATTGAGGCACTCCATATTTTAATGATTCTGTTATTGAGCACGGATCCGTAACTTTTCCCGCCTTTGCGACAGAAACTGTAACAGGAATTGGCGCTTTTTTCGTTAGAATGTCTACAATCAAAAAAAGCATAATTGAACCAAACACAACGCCGAATAATATTGGACTCATTCTTAATTATTTGTTTAATTACACAAATTATTTATCTCTCTATCTTTGTTCCACTTATTTCTGTCTCAACGATTGAGCTTAATTTCAATATAGACAACGCCAGCCATGATAATATGAAAAAAAACCAGCCCCAAGAATTATTGTTGAACAATACGGAACATGCTACAGCTAATACGAAAACAATAAAGCAAATGACGAACCATTTTGAAAAAGTAAGTGTAAGGGGACGGCCTTGAGACATAGTTTCATGAACAAAATCCAATAAAAATAATGTCATTGCCATAAACAGCGGAAACAAATATATTTCCCCCAAATTCAAGGCAGATATTTCTTTCATTTTGTCAAAAGCAAATCTGTTAACGCCTTCTATTTTGTCAAATAATCCATAGAAAGTGGCAATAAATAAACCTAAAGACCAAAAGAAAACATAACCTATTTGCCTTATTCTCAATTTGTTGATATTTCTATTGTTGCTCTTCATTGCGGGTGCAAAAGTACAAAAAAAATAAATATAGCAAGAAAAATCGAAAAAATTGTTTCGGATAATGAAATCAGCGTGGTTGATGAGATGGTTTTTTGGGGGACTATAGTTAAAGAAGATTTGAAGTAAAATAGTAATTTGAGTTGTTTTCTGAAGTAGGTTAATCAAACGAAAAGGCCTTACTTCAAGCTGTCTTATGGGATAGCAACAAGGTGTGGTGTTGGTAATGAGAAAATGAAGCTTGGTATTTAAAAACAAGTCCGCAATGAGGGGGTGGCCAAGATGCTTTTCATTCCGTAAAAGCTTGATGATAAAAGTTGAGGCAGCCGCTGGCGTGGTTTTTGCCTGGTTAAGGCTTCAGCTGTGGGTAAGGCGCGACGGCCTTTCATTAAATTTCTTTAGAAGAATAGACTTTCCAAATAACATGTTGCTGCACTGGGCAAGAGGTGTTTTTGTTGAGGTTGTTTTACGTGCTATCGTACTTTCGTCCTATCGTGCTTTCGATGGGCGAAGGTGGTGCAAACACTTCTTGCCCAGGGCAAAGAGAAAGGTGAGGCTGGCCGTCGCACGGCCGCTGGGCGGTGTTGTCGACAGGCAGAGTGTTCGCCCGCAGGAACGAGGACGAGCACCCTGACTGGCGGCATTACCGCACAGCATCGGGGAGGCAGGGTAAAAGCCCAAGCATTGCAAAAACCATGACAGCGGCGGCTTGGTATGGAGCAACCAAAAAGTCTCTTGGTCTAGATGATAGAGGCAATTCTATTCCTTTTCAAAAAACTTTTCGCCTTGCTTTTCCAATTCTTGAATAGTGCTAGAATACCGATGCCATGGAGACTCGCCAGCGCAAAATGCTATAGCATCGTATGGAATATTCTTGATCAACCTGTAATTCTCAATATATTTGTGATCGTTCCATGCCTTACCCAATGATGATTGAGCGTTGTAGTAAAGAAGCAACTGCTCATAATCGGACATTTGAGAACGTAAAATTCCGAGATATTTGTGTTTCCATTCTTTTTCAGTGAAAAGATTGTCATTCTGATCATCTACTAATTTTACTATTTGAAAGAGATGCCGATAGTAGCGACCTAGTAACTCATTTTTTGGCTTGTTCTTAAATATAGTTTTATCATGTAATTGCAAATAGGAGGTAAATAAACTCGCGAACTGCCTGATATGATTGGTTTTGTCACTATCTCCGTATTTCATCGTAGAAAAATTGCTATTAAAAAAATACGAATAGGTTATCTCGAATATGACCTTCTGATGCTCATCTGAGGATTCTTGCAAGTTGGTTAAGAACGCAATGAATTCTTTTTGAGTTGATTCGCCACTATACTGCATTTTAATGTAATCAATGAATCCTCCCAAATCACTCTGCATTATCAACATATTGTACATGTTCAATATTTCATTGCACCAAACATGAAAGCATGAATCGACATCAGTTCCCACAAAACGCTTATTTAAGTCGGCAACATTTTCAAGATGAATATCCAACATTTTGTAAAAATGATTCTCAAAATGATTCCTACGGTTTTCGTTGATTAATTCTCGGTTAGCATCAAATTGTGTCCAAAAAGCAAAAAAAGTAAGGAGAGCGGCCAAAATCGCAATAAACGGTCCCATTGTGCCACCGATAGTATCGCCTATCTGACCGGTTTCAGTGAAGTCAATAAATCCCGGACGAGTAAAAAGCAATGGTAATGCAAAAACAATGAGAATGAAAATCCCTATTATTGTCCAAATTCCCAGTGGAACACTTTTAATAAACTGTTTCAAATCGTTCATTTTATTGAATTTATAAAGAAAAGTCTTTTTTGAGAATCCATTTAACGCACAAAGATAGTCTTTTTATGGATACAATAAGCTATAAGCAAATGTTGTTGACAGCCGCTGGCGTGGTTTTTTTGCCCATCATCAAGCCCAAGCCGTGGGTAAGGCGCGACGGCTTTTCATAAGATTTCCTTAGAAGTATTGGATTTCAAACGATGTGTGGCCGCACTGGGCATGTGTCGTTTTTTTTCTTGAAGGATGTTTCTCGTACTAACGTGCTTTCGTTATTCGTTCTTACGAATTGACGTTTTAGAAGAATCTGAAAACGACTCTTGCCCGGGGCGATTGAGAAGTTGAGGCTGGCCGTCGCGCGGCGCTGGGCGATGTTGTCGACGAGCAGAGTGTTCGCCCGCAGGAACGAGGACGAGCACCCTGAACGGCGGCATTACCGACCAGCTTTGGGGAGGCAAGGTTGTAGCCTAGGGACTGCAAAAACCGTGACAGCGGCGGCTTGGCCGGTAGATGCCCCAAAGGTGCTGAAGCAAAGATGATGCTTAAAGCAAAGGGTAAGAGCTTTCATACGGGAGCGGGGCTGCTGGTATTGGCCGCGAAGTGGAGTCCACAGGCGTTTTTGGGTGGGTAACGGGCGACCGACTGCGGCGGGTGTGGCTTATAATTACAACAAGACTTTAAGGCGGTGGTAGAGCCAGCGACCTGACGACGGACTGAAAGCGGAGCGAGCAGACGACGCTGGAGGTACGGAAGCGTCGTCTGCCCGACGGAGCGAAAGGTAGTTGTCAGGGCGCGGACCTTAGTAGAAGCTGAGGGAGTTCGTTTGCGTTGGCAACGCCTGTGAGCGACCATAGCGGCGAATGGCAGCAGCAGGCCTTGTGCGGCTGGCGGGACAAACACGATGTGGAGCCACCAAAGCGATGCGAGCAGGCGAAGGGGACGGCGGCGCGGAGAGGCGTTAATGGAGCGCAGGCCACAGAGAGGTACGAACCGTGGCCGTAGCGGAATGGTAGCCCGTAGCACTGACGGCCACAAGACAAACGCTTCGCTGGGGTCGGAACACCTTGGCGGGGATGGGATGGAGAAAGTTTGCAGTTTGGAGTTAGCAGTTAGGAGTTAGAGATTGCGGATCGTTGTCCGCAATGAGGGCTTCCCTATAGTAAAAGCCAAGGTTAAAGCTTTAGAGCGGAGTAATGGATTCCTTATTCGTTGAAGCCATAGCGCGGGGAACGCGCAAGGGATTGGAGGGGCTTGGTGGTTTGCGTAATGGAGCGGGGAACACCGTGAGGAACGAGCAGTGTTCCATCGCGGAATGGAGCAAAGCACGGGAGCGATAGCGTACCCCCGGAAAGCCCGACCCCCGACGGCCTGTTGAAACTTGCCTTTCGATGAGGTTTTAGGGACGGCGGGGGATGCGCCCAAATAATTAGCAAAAAAGATAATAGAAGAAATGATTGTATAAACATCTAAAATATGAATTTTTGGATAATTTTGTAAATATTTGACAAAATATATGCGTAATTTGAAAATATTTGTCTATATTTGCAGCAAAATTGATTTAATTTGACATTATCATGATTTTAAGAACTACCGTAAGAAACTTGTATTCTTTCAAAGACGAAACTGAGATTAGTTTTGTGGCAGGAAAAGGCACGACACATTGTGAGCATGTAAGCCGTGCGGAAAAAAGAGATGATATTTCAGTACTAAAGGCTGGTATTATTTATGGAGCCAATGCATCAGGAAAAAGCAATATCATCAAAGCGGTTTCGGTGATACAAAAAATCGCTTTGGGTAGTGTGCCCAAAAAAAATATAGAGCCTTTCAAACTAACCGCTCTCAAGAACAATACCTCAAAAATCGAGGTTGAGTTTAAAGCAGGCAAACGTTTTTATGCATACGGGGTGGAGTTTACAATTAAAGGTATAGTGGAAGAATGGCTGTATGATATAAATAGTCGCACGGAAAAAGAAGTATTTAGCAGAAGGGTTGGGCCTGAAGGTAATGATTTTTCCTTTGGAACCATTGATGGAAATGATGAAATACAACAATTGGTGAGATTTATCAGCCAAAGCACTCCGATAACTGATAGTTTTCTATCGGAATATGTAAAACGTAACGGAAAAGGACTAACTGCAATTAACAATGCATACCGATGGATGAAAGAGGACCTGAAGATTATTTTCCCAGAATCACGATATGAAGGTATTTCCATTCGTGCGGAAAAAGACAAGGATTTTGCTTTAGCCACAAAGTCACTTTTAGAATATTTTAATACGGGAATAGTTGATATTAGAAGAATTAAGGTGAATAAAGAAGATTTAGAATTGCCCAAGGAAATAGTAAATGATCTTCTAACAGAAGCAGAAAACAATAAGGCATTTGTCGTGGCCTCACCTTCTGATTCTTCAACTTACTTTTTTGAGACAGATGAAAATGGCATTACGAATATTTATAAGCAAAGTGCAATCCATAGGATGAAAAATGGAGGGGAAGTCCCATTTGAAATTGATGAAGAGTCAGATGGCTCAGTTAGGTTGCTTGATTTTATTCCCATGCTTATCGACTTAAAATTAAACTCGTCAGTCTATCTTATTGATGAGATAGATCGCAGTATGCATCCTATGCTTTCGCAAAAGCTTTTGGAGTATTATTTTGCATTTCTTGATAAAGAAAGAGATACACAGTTGATTTGCACGACTCATGAATCTAACTTATTGGATTTAAATATGATTCGTGCCGATGAGGTTTGGTTTGTAGAAAAGGGGCAAGATGGTGCTTCGCATTTGACTTCACTTGCAGAATATAAACCAAGAGAGGATGTAAGAAAAGGTTACTTACAAGGTCGTTACGGAGCTATTCCATTTTTCGCATCAATAAACAGTTTAAAATGGTAAGAAGGCATGAGACAGCGTAGAGATTTTGAACGGCCAGAAGGAGTGAAAACAGCGCGATTGATTGTCATCGCTGCTGAAGGACGCGACACGGAAAACATTTATTTTGAAGCCATGAAAGCCTCTTTATGCGCATCCGGTGTCCATGTTGAGGTGTTGCATAGGGATGACAATGAATCAAGTCCTGCTAACGTACTTGCTCAATTAGAAGGTTTTATGAATACCTATAATATTGAAGAGGATGATCAGTTGTGGGTGGTGGTAGACAGAGACAGATGGACATCGAAGATGTTGTCATCAGTGGCTCGTGATTGCATGAAAAACGACAACCTGTATTTTTGTGTGAGTAATCCTTGTTTTGAGCTATGGTTATTGTTGCATCTGGAAGACGTGATGGGCTATGACGCTGAAAAGATGACTGAGCTTGCCGCAAACAAGAAGGACTCGAAACGTGGTAACACTTGGTTGAAAAGGCGGTTGAGGACTTTGATTGGACATTATCATGAGTCGGATTATGATGCGTTGGCATTGCTGCCAACCATATACCTTGCAATAGACAGGGCAGAACAATTGGATTTGCGTCCGGTTGACAGATGGCCTCAAAGTGTTGGAACCAGGGTGTATTTGCTGGCGAGAAGTATTATGGATATTAGAAATGATTAGTATTTGGTTATAAAAAGAAACAAACCAAATAATGGGGTGGTGTTTTTGAGATTCAAAATAATAATCGTATGCGTAATTTGATATCTATTCTTGATAAACGAGCTGTTCCTGAAACACTGGAACAAAAATTAAGTCTGCTCGCTCATGACATGATTAAGTTGGCGGATGAACATCAAAAGAGGGTGCTAAAAATAATGCCAGAATTTGATCTACATGATGGTACGCATCTAAAAAAGGTAGAGGAGAACATTGCATGTCTTTTAGGAGAGGACCATTTAGTTGAATTGTCATCTATTGAGTTATTTCTGCTTATTTCAGCCTCATATCTTCATGATATTGGTATGGCTCCGGCGGATTGGGAGTTGACACTAATGGGTATTACCGAAGGAACGGATAAGATGCATATAAATCAGGATTCTGTTTGTAACGATGGTAAAAAAGTATATTCGATAAGTGAGGCTAAAGATTTAATTTCCAAAAAGAAATCGAATATATATGGAACGTTTGAGCGCGTTTGTAATTGGCCTTTCTCACCTAATACCGAGGAAAAACTTGTTAGCGATTTAGCCGACTTGTTCGTTGAGTACCAGGAATATCGAAACGGTTTTATTGATCAAATAGAAGAAAGCAAAGACGACTCTGCTTTTAAAGATTTAAATGACTCTATTAGAACAAACTTTATACGCATTTGTCATCCCCAAAAGTCTGCGGAATATATTATGAATTTAGAGAAAAAGTTTATTTCTGTTTTGGGAGATCAGTGGTCGACAAGACTTCTTTCAGACTTGGCAGATGTGTGTTTTTGTCATGGTGAAGAGGTTGATGAAGTTCGCAAACGAAAGACTTGCGTAAAATATGTTGGAGACGAAACTGTTAATCTCCAATTTGTTGCAGAGATGCTAAGACTTGGGGACATCATTCATTATAGTTCGGATCGTGCTCCAATGGTACTGCAGGTTGCCATGAATTTTAAATCAAATTATAGTAAACAGGAATGGCAAACTAAGATTGGCTTGAACTATACTATAAATGACGGTGTTATCTCTTATATGGCCACCTGCCAAACACCAAATGATTATTATCACCTTCAAGATTATTTAGATTGGGTCGATAATGAAATAAAGAATTACGATTTATTAAAAAAGAACTGGGAGAATAAATACAGGATTGAAATCCACGAAGTTGATCGAAACAATGTTGACTATGATAAAAGAGTTTTCACTCCAGTAATAGGGCAGAAATTCTCATTGAGCCAAAGTAAAATCATAGATTTGCTGATGGGAGTCAACTTATACAAGAACCCCTATTCCTGTATTAGAGAGCTTTATCAAAATGCCCTTGATGCTTGCCGATGCCGAATTGATATAGCAAAAACCAAAAGCCAAATCATAAAAGGACAAATTGAGTTCGGAATAAAATCCGATAAGAATGATAAGATACTATATTGTAAGGATAATGGCTTGGGAATGAGTGAGTATATAATCGAGAATTATTTGCTTAAAATTGGGAATTCATTTTATAAGTCAGCAGATTTCTACCGAAAGAGATCTCAATGGGGATGCACCTTTTCGCCAGTATCTCAATTTGGCATAGGAATTTTGTCGTGTTTCATCATCGGAACAAAAATAGAAATAATTACACGTTCCTATGAAACAAATAAGTGTATATGTTGCTGCATCGAAGGCGCTCAAGAGCACTTTTATTATAGAAAAACGACAAAGGAAGACGAGGAGTCCTTGCCTGATAGTGGTACTATTGTAAAAGTTTTTCTCAAACCAGATAATGCGTTAGAACTGAATAATAGTATTATTGAAAAAATAGGATTAGCACTGCTCAATAATAACATCGAGTATTTTAAAAACTACCCTCAGTATAATGATATCTATAAATATTGGAAGAATAATTTGTACAATTTACTTAATACTTTTGTAACCCGAGTTCCTCAAAATATCATTTTGTTTGTTCGTTTTTCTGACAATTCAATTCAACAAATTAGGAATAAACCATTTTCAATAGACATTGGTGATTTAGGGCTGGAAGCTGAAGATAAACCATTTATAGATGATATTATTGCCAACCTCTATCTAAAGCGATACCGGGGTTCTCTGACAGATGTTCAACAGTATCTTATTCAGTACCCCATCCATCTTCAAACAGAAAACGTTGAATACGACACTTATGTTACAATGCCACTTCCAGGTATCCCAAGTTTTGAAGATGATACCTTTTTATTCCGTTCCTTATATGCGTATGGGTCAGAGGTTTCGGTTGATGGTATCTCTATTGATGATAAATATACTAATGACGATGTTTATATTGGTAGACTTAAAAAAACCGGATGTTTGAATTACATTGGGGAACACCGCCCTGCTTTGAGTGTTGATCGCCGTGAGATTATATCATATCCACAGGATTACAGTGCTGATTATAGGGATATTACCATACATGAAACTTATGAAACTGTAAAAATAGCCCGGGACCATATTAATAAATACAAATTAGAAACTGATTATACAACCCAAAATCTAATTTGGAAGTACATTTTTGATAGGTTAGGCTGTGCTCAAATACTATTTGTCAATAAAATGGCGGAAACAGAATTGGGAGATTTTATTTGGCCTACGATAACTACAATAGTTGGACGAGAAATAACTATAAGAGAATTGTTGTCGTCAAGAGAAATAACCCTTAGGAACTATAATCATAGTGCTTTGGATCTTTTTGGCAAAACGGTTCTGATGGCATTATTTTTAAATTCAAATGAGGTTAAGGTTATTGATGATAAACAAATTACTATTATCAAGAAGGATTGCAACGAAATCCCAGAGTTTAATAGTGATACGAATTTTATGAGGTATCTTGTTCCTGCAGAAGAGAGCTCTGTGTTTGAGGAATATGATATTGTGTCAAATTTATACCCCATAGTCCCTGCTAGATTAATAAATAGACTTCGGCTTTCCGAAAAGAAAAACCAGAATAGCAGAGCTGTGTTTGTTCATGCTATTGGCAATTGCTACAATGAATTGTTCTTTCAAGATTCTCGTTTGGTAAATCCTTCCGTTGGATTATATAGTGCAAAAAGCGATTTTTTTAATGAGCCTGATCACTATGTTCATGAATTCCAAACGTTGAAGAAAGATTTTCAATGTATGGATTTTGCTCCAAACTTCTGGAACACAAAAGAGGTTGTTCCTATTTTAGCATATATAGCCCCTGCTTCGTTAACAGATAAGGATATGGAACTGTTGCTCAATTGTAAGGATACAGAACCTGATTATTACAAAGGTGTTATTGAAGGCTGGACTGTTTTGATAACAAACATGAAAACAGAAAATGTCGTCGTAAAGCCAGGCAAAGTTTCACGCAACGAAATGGTATCTGCCTTAAGTGATGATTTTTGGAAAACATATAAAGAATGGACTTTTAAATTCCTTGATGGGACGATAATGAGCAAGTAGGTGAAACTGATGAAAAACAATTTGTATATTTGCCGTGTTAACTCTTATGCGTAAAACAATTAAATATTATATATCTGTGACTTAAACTTTAGGACATTTAGTAATTACTGATGATTGTTACAATGATTCGATGATTAGATGGAATAAATCTTTCAAATAAATATGGAAAGCGTATTTAATAATATTTTGGCAAAACCTTTACATACGTTAGCTGCAGATGAAATTGACACCATAAAGGTAAATTCTATATCTTTTCCTGATGGCATATCTGGAAATCTTTGGGGGAAGGTGATAATGCGTGCTGTCAAGGAGGTAGAGCATATCGAAGGGAAAAAGGAAGCACTTAAACTCATTGATAAGGCATACGATGAGTTAGATAGGGTTTATCCTCAACTTTTTGACGAAAAGTCTGAATTGCTCAAGACATCATGCCTTTTCTTTATACAAGAGAATGACCAGAGAGAAGCACACAAGAAGATGGAACGGTATCTCTATAATGCTATAGCACAAGTTCACTTCCAGGCAATTAATGAAAAGATGCCGTACTATAGTTTTAGAGGTTTTTCTAAATATTCTCTTGAAGATATTGAAAACGAGACTATTAGTTTGGCTCATCCTAGAGAATTTAATGACCCATTGGATACAATTTTAGTTTATTGGTTGAATGAAGAAGTCAAAAAAGAACATGCAGATGAATGGCAACTACGTTATAGGTTACTGATGAAAAAAGTATCTGAACACATCAAGATACGATGTCTGATTGCTGGAAATAGTGAACTTGGACATGAAGTACCGATAGAGGATATAAATGTCTTGATGTGGTCGCATTATGCAGATAGCCATAAGGGTTTCTGTGTAAAATACTTATTTGATAGTGACATTTTTGACATTACTAAACACGTTAAAAGAGATAAAATAATGCTGGTAGACAAGATTAAATATTCGGAAACTATCAATATTAGCGATGAACCATCTATTAGAATGGCACTTCTTGAGAAAAGCGATTTCTGGAAATATGAAAATGAAATGAGACTAATATCCTACGATTGTAGTGGCGAGGATAAAGAATTTCCGGTTATTGAATGTAAAGGTATGGCCAAGGCCATCTATCTTGGTGTTAAGTGTTCGGATGAAAACCGTCGTTTAATGGAGAAGGCAATAGGAGATAAAAATATTCCTCTTTATCAGATGTCTGTTGACGAAGGAAAATTGACAAGATTCAAGAAAACTTTAATAGGATAAATTATGATACGCAATAATATTACACAGATGGAGCTACTTGATGCAGTTATATGCTATGAAAAAGAAGTGCGGCATTCAGAGTATGTAGGAGAAACGGAAAAGAAGTATATTTACCGATTTAAGGCAGGACGGAGAGACAAGTTGGTCGTCGTGTTGTCCATTGATCTGTTCCAGAGCAGGTTGGAAGCGTTGGTTAATGATGTGGGGAAGATGGTTTTGGCAGATGTGTCCCTTTCGGATAATATTGACTTTTACACAATAAGTATCATAACGGAAAAAAAAGGTGAGGAGTTAGATCTTCCATTGAGACAACAAGGATTGTCGGTTTCTTTTTTTGATAGATTAAAAATGGAGAATACCGACCAGTTTAGTAGTCTTTTAGAGTTCGTTCAAGAAGAAACCACTGAAACAGAAGTGGATCCTGCGTTTTATGATTATTTGGCGATGAGTAATGATTCGTCTGATATCAAGAATAGTTTCTTTTATTCGCTTCTTTTAATGGAGGTTTATCAACATCAACCAATAACCGAAAATGATTTATGTGATATTTGTGAGAATAAATACAATCGTAGTCAACCGGATATAAAAATAGCATTGCGTAGTTTAAGAAAAAAGGGCCGAATCACGCCTTTAAAAAAAGGAGGTGTGTTCTTTTTAACAGAAGATGAACAACGTAGTCTTGAGGCAGCTATAAAAGAGGCAAGGTCTGAGGAGGCAAGATTCAAGGAAGGCCTTGGACAAATTACTGGCAAGTATGGTTTTCAAGATGTATCTCCGTTTTTTGAAAAGTTAAAAGCTGAGTACCTTGCAAAATACACATTGTTTTCGAAAGAAGAAGACGAAAGTGAAGTAGCGGAGAAAAAAACAGGGACAAAAAGTAGTAATTGGGATGAATTGCTTAAAGGAATCAGTGACGAAAACAAGAAGAATCTGTTAGAAGAATTACAAATTCTATGTACTAACAACGATTATATGGATCAGTATGGTTTGATAAATTCTTTCCTTGAACTTTTCCGTTCTGATCGTTACGAAGGATATATAAGTCAAAAAGAAAACATTATTTATCTTGATACACCTGTTGTAGCATACTTCATTTGTTCAAAAAGTACTTTTCAAGATGATTATGAAGTGGAATGGGATGACCCGGAATTTATAAGTGCCAACGATTTGTTTGGGTATTGTGAAGAACAAAAAGATTGTCATTTTATAGTACCTCACGATTATGTGCAAGAAACGATAGGGGAGTTGAAAAAAGCACTTCAGTTTAATTGGTTTAATCAATTTGAAAATTTGCCAATACCAATCGAGACAGCAAACGTGTTTTATAACTATTATCAGGAAGTGAAAAAGAGAAAGAGATTCTATATCGATGAGACAGAAGAATTCACTTTCGATGATTTTGTTAGGGAATTGGGTTTTAGCGAAATTAATCCAGAAGCCGTAGGGTTTTTCTCAAAGAATATGGGCTATTTAAGGTTCTTCTTAAATAGACTTGGATGCTCTGCTTTGGATAAAGTGGATGTTAATCATGGTGTATTTGATGAGGTGAAAATGGATTATGTATGGTATCTTCAGGATAAAGAAAAAGACAAGTCCGAGTTGGCCATAAATGCAGATGTCCGTCAAGCGCTTCATATCACTGATAAAGCGAAATCATCAGAAGAACATGGATGTGAATACTATCTGGTAAGTTGGGATAACACATTGTACCAACCTCGAAACAAAGCAAAGGAGTTAATGGAAATTGCGGGAAGAAGTTATAATATATACAAACCAGGTGAATTAGCTGAAAAATTAGCGTTTAGGAGCTTCCGGATAAGTAAAGACAGCGTGAGCAATGAAGTGTTTGCGTATGCCAATAGTACATTTAATGTGAAAGACAAGATCCGCAGCTTATATGACAATGTGCTGAATCCATATTTTGCATCGTTTGGCAAATCCAACTCAGCACTAGTATTAGAGGTTCTAAAAATGCAAAAAGCGAGCATGGAAGGGGGAGAAGATAAGACTATTAGTGGTGACAAGACGGCATTAGAAAACATTTTTATTTCAATTATTTCAGAATTGCCAAAACATAATTGTTCCACTCAAAACCTTAAAGACTATCTTAATGATAGTGAGAATAATGGAATTATTATACCACTATTCAATAAAGCTTTTGAAGATTATAAGAAAGGTATACGCGTATCGATAGCCAAAACGGTGTGTGAGAAAGTGAAACTGTATGTCAGCAAAGATGACAAAGAAATCATATTATAAAGGAAAATTTGAAGGGCGCAATTCTGCGATAATGTTCTAAAAGATATGGATATATGCATTTTCTATAGTTGGCAAAGCAAATACCGGAATAATTGCGACAAGATTATTACTAAGGCTCTTGATAATGCCGTCAATGAATTGAACAAGGAGCAGAAAGAATTCTTTTACACGGTAGAGCGTGGCGGCGGTGATGTGATTGGCTCAGAACATATTGATAACAATATAGATAAGATAATCAAAACGCGAGCTGACATTGCCATCGTTGATTTTACGCATAATGGAGTTGTTCCTCAGAAAAACTCCACGACTAACGAATGGAATAAAGAGAAATGTTCGCCAAATACCAATGCGGTTTATGAAAATGGAAAACTGGAAAACGAGTTGGGGCTACAGCAAGTTTTTAAAGTTTACAATACGGCCTACGGAGATCTGAAAACAAATCTTGAAATGCCTTTTGATTTGCGCCAGGAACATTTTCCAATTCCATTCTTTTGCGATGATTCTGGTGATGCTGATGCGCGAAAATTGATTGTTGAAGGCCTGAAAAAAGCTATTAAAGCAAGAATAAAAGACAGCACGAAAGCCTTCCTTGATAATCAGAAAGTTCGCTTTTCTCCACTGGCTCCCATGAGGAATGAATACACAAAGAAATTATATAGTACACCTTTCAAGAAAACCGAAGCTTTTACAAAGGTGTTGAAAATGGTAGAAGATGGGCAATCTTTCCGTCTGCTTGGTTTGCCAGGCCTTGGAAAGACAAGAATGATTGGTGAATCATTTCGCGGAAAGGACAATGATGTTTACTACTGCGACTGTAGAGAACAATCAAATAAAGATGTAATCGGAGCTGTTGAGCGTCTAATGACCCATAGGGGCAATAGGAAACAAACGATTATTTTAGATAATTGCAATCAATTACTTTGCGGGCAAATAAACGAAACCATCAATGAGTATGGCTATAATTGTCAGCAAATCACCATTCATTACGACCCAGGTGAAAGAACTGATTCTGGTATCGAAAGTATACCTCTCAAAGTTGAAGATTTTAGCGGTGTTGTTGAGGATATGGTAGAGCAGGTAAAGGACATGCCTAAGGAAGTTAAAGAAGCTATTATCAGTTTGGCGGGAGGATTCCCATTGATGGCTGCCATCATGATAGAAAACTATTTGAAAGGAATATCTATTGCCAATGTCAGTAAAGGAGATGTCTTCAACAGAATGCTTGGTGTAGATGCTAATAGAGTTGTAGATGCGGATAAATTGAAGGTATTAACAGCTTTCTCGATATTTAAGTTTATCGGACTTTATGGCTCGCAAGAAAAGCAAGGAAGGTTTATTGCAAATAACAAGATAATAACAAATATCCATGGCACAGAAGATGAAAACTTGCAACTTTTCAAGGAGATACATGGGCAATATCAAAAAGTTGAGATATTGGAACGTCAGGGGAATCTTGTGTTGATGAGGTTGATACCTTTGGCGATTTATCTCTGCAAATCTTGGTTTGATAAACAAACTACAGATTCAATTTCAGATCTTATCAATCAGATTCGCTCTTGTCCTGATGAAGGCACAAGAAATATGCTTATAGAAAGTCTGTCTCGTCGTATTACTTTGTTAGCAGAAGTGCCTTTGGCAAAAGAATTAAACGACGGCCTTACGGATCCAGATAAAAGCCCTTTTCTAACTGAGGAAGTTGTCCTTTCTTCTTTGGGTTCACGCCTCTTCCTCGCATTTTCGGAAGTGAACCCGGAAGCGTGTGCCTTTGCTCTTTATCGAATGATAGCGAATAAAAACGATGAAGAAATCAAGGCGGTGGAACCTGCCCGAAGGAATTTGGCTTGGGCATTGGATCATTTGACTTTTGACAAAAGAAGCTTCAGATGGGCGATGCTGACATTGGCGCGTTTTTCTTTGGTGGAAACTGAAGATCAGTTTGCCAACAATACCACGGGTTTATTTGTAGACAGATTCCCGATCTTACTGCCAGGAACTGAGGTTGATTTGATGACGAGGATAGATGTGCTTAAAGAGTTAAGTAAAGATAGTCAGTATCATAAACTTGTGAAGAAGTCGCTTCATAGAGCTTTGAGTACGAGCCATTTTCAACGTACTGGCGGTGCAGAAAAACAAGGTACAAAAAAACTAAAAGATTATATACCCACTTTTCATGAGGTGTCGATATATTACAATGCCAGTTTGGATATGCTTCTCGAACTTGCTGAAACGCAACAGGATATTGATGATATAGCTAAAACGTTAGCTAATAATGCTCATGGTTACTATACGCAAGGAGAATCGGATTTCTTGTTTAGAGGACTTGAAATAATCGCCCCAAAAAAGAACTATGTTTGGGAAGAGATGAAAGTATCTCTTTCTTATCTCATTGATTACAATGCTCGCAAGGGGGCAAAATATAGGTTAGACGAAATCGAGGACTGGAAGCAAAAGCTTACAAAAGAAGATTATGTTTATAAATTGCTTCATTTGGGCAATGATATAATGCGTCGCCACAATTCCAGTTATCAGGATAACATCAAGGTAGTACATGAAGAGTATGGCCGTATGGCCAAAGAATTGATAGATCAACAATTATATAAAGACCCTATTATTATTTCTGGCATTCTCCAAGGTGAGTGTTTCTATTATAATGAGTATGGCTTCACACTTTCTTCATATGCTAAAGAGGTCGGTGTACAAAAAGAACTTCTTGACATTCTGCTTGATCTAGTTTTATATCAAGAGGTGTCAAGGAATGGTGAAAACCTTTTGCTTTACTTCATGATGAATGTTGAGGATAAAGACCTTTTGGAACATATCTATGAGGCTACCCTTAAATCAGAGAAGAAAAGGCTTTTGCCTGCAATGTATGCAATAAAGAATGAGGGAGAGGATAAGCTCGCGCAATTGTTTGGGTTGCTTGATAATGATGAAATAAGCATCAAAGATTTTTCTGGATATTTCAATTATCATACGTTGAATAATTATGATGTGAAATATGTAGCTGGACGCTTGCTTGATTATGGAGCAGAGGGGGCAGGGCTAGTGTTGTCACATTGCCATAATCTGTTGTTTGGAGACATGGAACTTGATGCAGATTATCAGGCAATAGCTAGAAGATGCTTGATGCTGGTTGATTTGCAAGGATTTCAGATGAATGACTATCTGTATCTGCAAAGTATGAACAACTATTTAGTTAAGCATCGTGATGAAGAGATGGCTCTACATATTCAGAATTTGCAAGAAAAGAGTTTTGATAAAGACCACTGTTCAAGTTGTGATTATTATTTAGGTCAGTTATATAGGAAAGTGTTTAGAAGATATCAAGAACTTCTGAAGCCTAGACTTTTTGAACTTCTTGATGACGAGAAAGAACGTCATTCATGGATAGATTTATTGAGTACAGGATATCCACAAGAAAAAGGAGAGGAAGAGCCTATGTATATGCTAATCCCTATCGACGAGTGGTTCGTATGGTTAGAAAAAGCCACAGCAAATGACAGGGCTTATGCTTTGGCAATGATGTTTAGTTACTCAATAGGGTCGGAGGCAAGTCCTGAAATGTTGAGGTTGTTGGATGGTTACTGGTGCGATGAAGTTCGTGATGCTATAAGCTGTCGTTTCCATTCTTATAGCTGGACTGGAACAGGTATCCCTCTTTTCAAAGAAAGGATTGCGATTTGTAAAGATTTCATGTCAAAACTTACCAATTTAGAAGCCAAAGAATGGTTTAAAAAAGATATTGGCTATTGGGAAAAGGAAATTGAAGAAGAACTTCTGAAAAATGCACATGAGAGAGCAATATATGATTAAACATATAATATTTCATTCCCATGTTAAACTATATAACAATGCAGGATCAAATAATTGGCAATAATGTCAGATATTGCCAAAAATTTGCGATGTGGATTGGCTGTTGACGGTTTAAATTGAATTGCTGGTATAAAACTCTGGGGGTAAGGGGAAAGGCATGGGGGCTGTGCCTGTTGGCATGGAGTTGTCTTGCTTGATGGTATGTGATGACAGAAGAAGGTGATGTCATAGTATAACAATTCTGGCAAATTTTGATGATTTTTGCCGAAAAAGTTATAGGTTTAGGGGTTGAATTTGCCGCTGGCGGGGTTTTTGACCATCATAAAGCTTAAGTTGTGGGGAAGGCGCGACGGCCTTTCATTGAGCTTTTTTGCAGGCGAGCCGCTTGCATGCCGGATGGGGCCGCTCTGGGCATGTGTCGTTTGTCTTTGGTTGTTTTTATCGTACTAACGTGCTTACGGTATTCGTACTAACGACCCCTATTGATGAGGCTTGGGGACAAACGACTCTTGCCCGGAGCGATTTAGAAGTAGAGGCAGGCCGTCGCGCGGCGCTGGGCGGTGATGTCGCCGAGCAGAGTGGTCTACCGCAGGAACGAGGACAGCCACCCTGCTCGGCGGCTTGACCGCACAGCTTTGGGGAAGCAAGGTTAAAGCCCAAGCCTTGCAAAAACCGTGACAGCGGCGGCTTGTAAAGTGAGGCAAAGTATGCTATTGTGCCAATCCTTTTAAAGTTTGTTTGGCCTTCTCTCCTGCAATTTCCATTTGTCCATTTAAATAAACTGAATTGGCTTCATTATTCCATTTATCCTGTATTTGATATACATCTTTCTTGTATAATTCAAAAGTTTCTGGATAAATGTCATCATAATTCTCTAAGAAAGAAAAGACAGCGTATATTAAACCTTCATTTTGACCAGGATTAAAGTGATCAATATATGCAGGGAATGTTTCTAGAAGTTTTTGTGCTTTCTCACATGCTTCTTGCTTCCTTTTATAAACCATTTGTTCTTCGTTGGTTGCTTGTTTGTAACTATAGAGAGACCAAGCAGAGATTCCAAATAATATAAAGATAATCAAATACAGAATAGCATTACGTGTTTTATCTTTCTTTACAATCGATACAATTAAAGCTACTATTGAAGCAAGTGCACCTATTATTTGAATAATGTAATCCATTTTATTATTGTTAAGATTGCAAAAATACAAAAATTGAATTCAAAACGGTAAAGAGCAAGGAAAGTATTTGAAAAAACTGTTGAATTGTACTTATAAAATGCATATGGGGGTGCGGCTGCTGGTATTGGCCGCGGAGTGGAGCCCACAGGCGTTTTTGGGTGGGTGACGGGCGACCGACTGCGGCGGGTGTGGTTTATTCTTACAACAAAGCATTAGAGCGGTGATGTAGCCAGCGACCTGACAACGGACTGAAAGCGGAGCGAGCAGACGACGCTGGAGGTACGGAAGCGTCGTCTGCCCGACGGAGCGAAAGGTAGTTGTCAGGGCGCGGACCTTAGTAGAAGCTGAGGGAGTTCGTTAGCGTTGGCAACGCCTAATTCCCCGCCCTGCAGGCACCCCCTTTTAAGGGGGAAGGCGACCGTAGCGGCGAATGGCAGCGATCGAGCACTGCCAGGCACAAGACAAAGGCTTCGGCGGGGTGGGGAACACCTTGGCGATGGGGAAGGTGATATTTTTTGTTATTGTCATCATTTGCTTTGATTGGAATTTTTTATTTCAAAAATGGAAATTTTTGTAAAAAAATGGAAATTATTTATTGATATTGGAAATTATTTGTATTTTTGCAGAAATTTTACAAAGTGATATGGATTCGGATTTTGTTATAATTCAGGCTCTTTGCCGTTCGGCCCTTTCTTCTTCAAGAGAGATGACGGAACATCAAATGGGACGTCTCATAGATTGTTATAAGAAAAGTGGCAAGGAAAAGGAAGCGAAGTCGTTGGAGGGCATTCTGGCGCAGTCGCGCAAGATACAACCAATGGAGCCGGTGAACTTTGTTATTTCATCATTAGAGGGCGATGATTTGACGAAGAACACGACAATTCCTGTTGACAAGGAGACTGCTGCCCCAATCTTGGAAATCATATTTCAAGATGAAATGGAGAAAGATGTGCCATTGTTCAACGACTCTATACAAAGTGCTGTAGATGCCGTTATTAACGAATGGAGAAACTATGACAAATTGGTTCAACTAAATGCGTCACCGTCAAGATCATGTTTGATATACGGTGACCCTGGCACGGGAAAAACAATGCTTGCCAAATGGATTGCAAAATCGGTTGGGCTTCCTGTTGTATTGGCAAAGCTGGATGGCATTATTTCATCGTTTCTTGGTACTAGTTCCAGAAACATAGCAAATCTATTCCGTTTCGCCAATAAATACAAATGTATTCTCCTGTTGGATGAGTTTGATGCTCTTGCCAAACTAAGAGATGACCCACAGGAAATAGGAGAAGTGAAGAGGATAGTCAACACCTTGTTGCAAAACCTCGATGCACGCTCGGAAAGGGGATTTACCATAGGAATAACAAATCATGAGAAGCTTTTGGATCCAGCCGTGTGGAGAAGGTTTGACGTGCAAATAGACATACCTCATCCCAGCCCTGAGGTCAGGGAGAAGATGCTTGCTAAATTCATGTTTCCGCTCGAATATTCACAGCCAGAGCTGAAATTCATTAACTGGTGTATGGATGATGCGACGGGTTCTGATTTGCGCAAACTCGTTGATTGGTTGAAAAGAATAATTATACTCGAAGAATCGGAAAGCCACAGTTTGCCTGCGCTAATGAAGCGGTTTGCAACAATGAATACCGGAAGGGTGCAGAAGAGAATAACTGACATGCTGAATGGTGATGTTGCCAGTTTATATAATGAGCTTGCGAATGATGAGTATCTTCAGCTGAAGCAAAAGGAAATTGCGGCACTATTCGAAATGTCGCCCTCAACTCTAAGTAAACATATTTCAAAATCTAATAACAATGGCAGAAAATCAGATACAATTTGTTCTTAATCCCGGAGCGTTTATCGGGGATAAAGATTTGGTGAATGGATTTGGTCCGAATAAAGACTTCTTTGTGGGTAGGGACAATGATTTCGCTGCCCACAAGGGTATTCTTGTCCAAAGTTTGGCCTCTATTGATGAAGCTAGCCGTAGGAATGCTTATTCCAGAATTACTTACGCCAAAGTTAAGATGCGCAGCGATGCTATCGCTAAATCGCATAGGCCCACAAAGTCGATTTTTACTGATAAAAAGAGAAGCTTTGTGGTGGGCGGAGTTGGCGTTGGTGAAATGCTCATAGAGATGCGTCCAGGCTCTATAGAGATGACGGTGCAAGCCATCAATAGGGCAGAAGAAGTGACGAGAGATAAGCCTTCAAGGGCCAGGTCGGAGGTCGGGGGTATACAGTCTATACAACCCTATTCATCAGAGGATAGAGTACCCTTCACATTGGCAGAAGTGAAGACTTGGAAGGAAAGAGGACTTGTTTCCAACGGTTATTATGTGGACATATTCCATCCTTTGTACTTGCTTTATAAACCGATGCAAATGTCCGAGGAGTTCAAAAACCTTCTACAGACGTTTAAGGATAATTTGGAATCTTTGCCTTATATAAACTATAAGGAGCTTATGACCTCGGGATATGGGGGGCAACTGTTCATATATATTGAGTCGAAAGGTGAGGAGGATTATGAGGCTAAAAATATGGAGCTGTTGGATTTTCTTGCAGGTCACCCATTGGTTAGAAGGGTTACGGCAGCACCTGCTCTTTCCTCTTTTGTAGCTTCAGAAGGCATTGGATTAGACGTGGATGTCACCGCCCCGGCAGATGTGTCTTCGTATCCCATTGTTGGTGTGATAGACAATGGAATTGCAGATGTGTTTGACGGGTGGAAGGTGTATTCATGGACGGAATTGCCTGACAGATTTAGAGTGGAAGAGCATGGCAGTAAGGTGGCGGGGTTACTGGTGAAAGGGAATGGCCTCAATGGTTCGGACTTGGCTCCAGAGATGGATGGCTGCAGATTGGCGGATTTGTGCTTGTTTACTTCAGATAGCAGATGGAACGAGGCATACCCATTGGGCTTGGAGAATTTCTTTGAGTCATTGAGAAATGCCGTAGGAGCGGCGATTGAAGAGTCTGGTGCTAGGATATTTAATATTAGTATCAACCAGAAAAAAAGAACTCCAACTGAAGCTTGGTACGGTGTAGTCGCCAAGAAACTGGATGAATTATCTGATGAACTGAATGTACAATTCGTTATATCTGCTGGAAATCTTCTTCGGGACCAGATGCGTGACGAATGGATTCCTGCAGATATTGAACATAATATAGATAGTTTACAGCCAGAGCATTTAGCGTTACCACCTGCGGAGAGTCTCAGAGGAATAAGCGTGATGGCTCTTAATCCCAACGTTTTGACTCCTACGGCATATACCCTATTTGGACCTGCGTGCAAAGCTGGTGTAAAACCTGATGTTGCCTATGTTGGTGGTTCAGCCGATGGAGATTCCGGGTTGTCTTCGATCAGTATGACGGGGCAGAAAATACATGTGAGCGGCACGAGTATGTCGGCACCGTTGGTGGCAAAGATTATGTCTGCCCTTGATAATAAGATTGGTGGGAAAGCTTCGTTGGAGTTGCTTAAGGCTTTGGTTATTCATCATGCTGAGTATCCTGATGTTATTATGGATGAAGCTTATGACGAGGTTAGGAGAAACCTTTATGGATTTGGCATACCGGCTTCTTCTGAGACAATACTGACGGAGGATGACCATTCGTTTACATTTGTGGTGGCTGACAGGATTCCTTCTGACAAAAAGCTGAGTTTGGCTTTCCCGTGGCCAGACTCGCTGAAGAGACCTGATGGCAAATGCAGGGGAGAGGTCAAACTCACACTGGTGAGCCGTCCTTTGTTGGACAGTAGTTTTGGCGAGGAAATGGTTAGAGAGAACATAACAGCATATCTACGGGCTGGTGATGCTAATGGCAAAAAGAAAAGCCTTATGAAGTTTGAATTTTCGGATGTTGGCGATGACCAGCCTGCCGATGAGGAGAATCTCATCAAGGATTCTTTTAAGTGGAATCCGGTAAAGGTTTCATACGCAAGCCTTAAACATAAGAAAATTATTGGTGATGTCTTTTTGGAGATAGAGTATCTTTCCCGGGAAGGGTTGCCATCCAATTTTGATGGTGTTCCATTTGCTGCAATCCTAACTATCTCAGACCCGAAAGGTGAGGCGCCTGTAAACACGGATATGAAAGCATCCATGCATGCTATAGGTGTTCAATTGTCTGATATTCAAGTTGCAGCTCGAGTGAGAGGACAGGTGTGATAACGATGGCTAGACAATGAATTCACAAATGAGTTTTTTGCAAATGATTGGCAATAAAAACAAATATTGCCAATCATTTGTGAAGCAGATTGGCTATTGACGGTTTAAATAGAATTTGCAATTTTATGGATTTGGGGACACAAAACATGCATGTTTGATTTGGTAGGAATTTCCCGGCCTGTGGGTGGATAGTTTGAAAAGGGGAAAGATTTTGATTGAATTTGATAGAACAAATCGGATTTTAACTACTTTTGCAGAAATGTTGAAAATTGGATTTGGAATGAAAAAACATATACCTTTCACCGGTATTTGGATAGCGGTGGTATTGTTGGCTTTGATGGTGGCTTGCGACCCTCCGAAAGGGGATGTGGTGGAGCCGAGGGAGAAGCCGTTGCCGGAGTTGGCTGCCATTGACAGCCTCATGTGGAAACAGCCTGACAGCGCCTTTGCGGTGCTGAGGCAGTTTGCGGCAAGCCCCAATGCCGATAGCCTTGATGAGTTTAATGGGCATTACTGCCAACTGTTGATTTCTGAACTGCTTTATAAAAACTATTATGGCCAAAGCAACCGAGAAGGGTTGTTACATGCGGTGGATTATTTTGATTCTATTGCGGTGGCAGATGGATATAAGAAGGACGGGCGTAAAACGGACTCACGCGGTGCGTCCCTACGGGAACGGAATGTGTTTTTAGATGCTCGTGTGCATTATATAAATGGTGTCGGCTTTTATGAAAAGGGGGATGTTGTGAAAGCCTGTGCAGAATATCTGAAAGCATTGGAGTTAATGGAAGGGTATTTTGAGGGGAAAGCACTAATTGGCAAAAGGGCTCAGTTTATGGCGAATACCTATAATCGTATGGGAGACCTGTTTTCGGAACAATTCATGATGGAATCTGCCATCACATGCTATGAGAACGCACTTGTATATTGTAAAATAGAACTCACATCGCCTATTGGCATCTCCAATATATTATATAGAATTGGTAAGCAATACGATAAGATGAATGAGATAGATAAAGCAAGACAGTATTTTGAACAAGCTTTAGAATGTATGACAGACACGAATAATCTAGTTTACAGAGATATTGTGTCAAGTAAGGCAGTTTCTGATTATCGGTATGGGGTTGAAATTGATCAACCTTTGGACGAACTTAAACAAATTGTCCTGCTGGCTGACAATGAAACTGAACGATTATATCGATGCATGACCATAGGAGCACTTTTCTTTGAAGAAGGAATCTATGATTCAGCTCTATATTATTTAATTCCTGTTTTTGAAAACACAGATAACAAATTATCCCAGATTCAAGCCGCAGAGTATTTGCGCAATGTTTATGACAGTATAGGAGAATTTAGAAAAGCTGATGTTTGTGTGCGTTTTTTAGCTGATAATAAGAAATCAGAGGGAGAGAATAAGGCTTTGGTCTCGAAACTTGAAGATTTATTCAAGGAATACATGGATCAAAAACAGAAGAAAGAAGCTGAGGAAATGCGAGAAATGTCTATCAAAAAAACAATTGGTATCATTGTACCTATTGCCATTGTGGTTGCTTTGTCCATCATTGTTTTGGCAAAACTAAGGAGCAAGAAACTATTGAAAGAGCAGCAAGAAGAAGCTGACAGGTTGTTGGGAGAAACGGAGCAAGAGCACGAGAAAGAATTGAAGCTGTGGCAAGCTGAAGCTGACAAGACATTGGAAGAAACAAAAAAAAGATATGAGGAAGAGCTGAGACAACTGAAAGTGGATACCGAACAACAGTTGGAAGAGGTGGAAAGGAAGCACCAACAATGGATGGCAAAGACAAAAGAACGCCACGAGGAAGAATTGAGAGCACAAAAAGACTTGTCGGAAAAAGAGATAGAGAAGACCAAGAAGCGGCATGAGGAAGAGTTGGAAACAGAACGGTTGGCATACCAAAAGGAACAAGAAGCATTGCGACAGAACCTACAACAGCGTGAAGCGCAAGTAAGTGCATTGGAAAAGGTATTGGAACAACAAAGCGAAGAAGGGGCGAAACGACGTGCGGCATTCCTGAATGAAGAAATCTGCCAACGTATCTTAGATTTGTTACATGGCAAACATATTACCTCTCGTGATACTTCCTTCCAACATGGCATCGGCCTCAAAGAAGAGGATTTCAAACAACTCAAAGATGCCGTGGAAAGACATTATAAGGGTTTTGACAATATGCTGCTAAGCCAATGTGCTAGTTTGAAACAGAGTGACCTCACGTTATGCCATCTGCATCTGTTGGGATTGAATGAGGGAGAGATAGGTGCACTGAAAGACCGGACTTATTCGGCCATCAAGAAGCAGAATGAGAACCTTCAGGAGAAGATTGGGGTGGAAGAAGACATAGCATCATATATTTTGAGGGTCGCAGAAGGGCTTTGTGGCACTCAAAATGGCACCCAAGGTGGCACTCAAACGAATGAGTTCTTAGATGATGACCTTGATGCATGGATTGAAAGGCAAATCAAAGACAATCCAAAAATCACCACAGAGGAGCTTGCTGAAAAGAGCCATAAGGGTGTGCGCACCATCAAGCGGCATATCAGCATGATGGGGCATATTCACTATGTTGGAAGCGGATATAGTGGGTATTGGGAAGTGAGTGAATAACATACGGTTGTCTGGTTATTCAATTGACATTTTCTTTTTTTTCGTACTTTCGTTATTCGTTCTATCGTGCTAACGATGGAATCTCCATGGCCCCTAATCCCCCCCAGCCCCTAATCCCCCCAGCCCCCTTAAAAGGGGGAGTGCGAGGGGGCGGTAATTGGCTGATAGTTAATTCCCTTGGGTTTATATGTCCGAGGGAATTTTTGTGATTACGTACTTACGTTATACGTGCTTACGTACTAACGAGCGGTTTTAGACCTCACCCCGACCCTCTCCTGGAGGAGAGGGAGGGGAGGGGCTTTGACTTTGTCGAATTTTCAATTTCGGAGGGTGGGGGAGACTCCCCCTAGCCCCCTCTCAGAGGAGGAATGTTGGAAAAATTTTGGAAAACCTCGGTTGTTGTTCTGTTAGATTGTTCTATAACTTATTGATTATCAGCTACCCCCCCCCTAATATTAAAAGATTCCAACATTTCTCCAGCGTGGTTTTGTGATTTATGTTTTTGCGATACTCTACTTTTGTCGCAGAAAGCTTAAGCGAAAAATTTCAACTTTAAAATCACAAAACTATGTACAAATTAAAAGAAATGGTTCTGATGCTCTGCTTCATCCTTTCAGGAGCATTGTGCTACGCCCACGGCGAGGCCAGAATGGAAAATGAAAAAGGAGAAGGAATACCAATTGAAGTAATAGAGTGTGTTAGCCTAAGTGGATCGGATAGAGGTAATTCTATCAACCCTACTCTTGATGGCCATGTTCTTACTGTGGCGTTTAATGAGAATCTTGGGCAAGTCTCTGTTGAGGTTGCCACAGCTTCGGGTGCTTTAGTACAATGCCTTTCAGTGCTTACACCCAATGGGCTACAAGTTTACATCCCTAATGCAGGGAATTACATTGTCACCTTTACGCTCTCCAATGGGAATGTATATGCAGGTGAATTTACGGTAACGGATTAACGAGAAAAAACTATGCTATGAAAGGGAAGAACAAATTCATCAGGCGAAGCCTCCAGTGAGAGGCAATACATAAAAACACAAAGATGCTAAAAATAAAAAAAGACAAATGTTTAACGAATCTAAAAATTGAAAATTATGCGAAAATGTAAACTATTAATCCTTTTGTGCTTTTTTGTTAATGTAATGGCCCATGCACAAAATTTCAATCGGTCAGTTACATTAAACTGCCAGATTGAAGCCGACACCGAATTACATCCTTTTGACGGGAATCCTGCATCTAGTATTGGCATTTCCGGTCATATCACTTTCACCTCTGAATTGGGGTTTGTGAGATTTGTCGTCAGCGACAACTATGATGAAGAGTATATGGTTTATGAATCATACCGCATGTTTGAAAATGATTCATCATTCAATTTTTCGCAGAAATGTGAGGAGAGTTGTTTTTTTGAGTCATATACTCCTACAGATCTTATTGTTCAAGTACATGATGCAATTGTTACAATTAGTAACATAAATCTGAGTAATTCAAATTACAATAATGCTGAGTATTTGAGAGAACAAGCAGCCGCAAGTTCAATTGAAAGGAAAATAACAGCCGTCCAAAGCTATATTGAAGATAATGACTTGATTTGGAGAGCTGGTCATACAGCATACTCTGATTTGTCTTATGCATCTAAAGCAAAGCTTTGGGGAGAAGGTTTTGGTTCATACGGCTATGAATATTATGCAAGCGGAATTTATTGCCACGCAAGAAGTATTGTTGATCCTCATGATTATTATGTAGATTTTTATGATTATGTTGATAATTTTGATTGGAGAAACCGTCATGGTGCCAATAATGAGGACTCGCCATACTATGACAATGATCCAAATGGAACGGGTTGGATAACCCCTGTCGTCTGTCAAAAGGGTTGCTGGTTTGATGACACACTTGTATGTGGCTTCAATAATGCTTACTCATGCGAACAAGCTGGAGGTGAGTTTAGAGAGGCTCCTAGTTGTTGGGTTTTTGGCCCTACTGCAAATGTTGAGTCAATGGTTAATCTTTACTATAACGAACATGTTGATTTGGACTTGTCAGAACAAGCGATTTTGTGTAGATTAAAACGTCCCAATGCCACAGCCATCCCTGGAGGTATTTCTGATAGCGCATTAAAGGTGTTTAAATTGCAAGGTGTTCCACTTGAAGAATGCTTGCGTTATTCAGCAACCTATGATAATTGCAGTGATATATGTGACACCCCTACGGAATTAATATCTATAACGAACTATAATACCATTAACAATTCATATCCATCTGTAAGGCAAAACTTGGTACAAAATGGTCCTTTAACAACTAGTGGAATTCCTTACCCTTGGTATCAAGGTAATCCGCCTTATCAACAAACAGAAAGCCACTGTATGTTGTTGGTGGGTTGGGGCACTATTGATAAAGATACACCGTCAATTATTGGCGTACCTTATGGATTTGATAGTAGATGGTATGGTGTAACCTATTGGATTTACAAAAACTCTGTTGGTCCCAACCACGAACACGAAGGATTTGAGTATATTATACATCCAAAAGCAGTATTCCCAAGAAAGGTTCAAAAAATCGTTACTCCTATTATGAGTATGAATAGAACAGATAGCGATATTAATTGTTATGATCGAGATGGTGATGGTTATTATTATTGGGGCATTGGCTCCAAACCATCACATTGCCCCCCTTGCCCTGATGAGCCGGATGGAGATGACAACAATCCTGGATTAGGCCCTGTAAACCCTAATGGTCAATGTACAATTATTAACTCCTATACTGCAAGTTTTGAGCACGGCTGGGATAATTGGATAATTCCATCGTGTAGTAATTTCGACTGGAATAGAAAAAATGACCCATGCAATTATGTTGTAGATGATCCTAATCAACAATATCATTTTGAATTTCATTTACAAGGAGCCCAAGATGGAGATTTTTATCTATATGCTGATGGTAGTAGTGCTGTTCCTGACTATGAAAATTGTATTTTGGAAAGTGCCCCTATTGATTTTGAAAACTATTGTGGAGGTGTTTTGGATTTTTATCTTTATCAGAATTCTTACATTTGGGGTAATCCAGGGGATGTAAAAACAGAAGTCCAAATCAGTTATGATTTTGGGCAGACGTGGATCAATGATTACTGGTATATTGAAGATTCCCAAGGAGAAGGATGGCATCATGAAGTAATAACTTTCCCTTCTACTGTCAACAAAATCAGAATCGTTGGTCATCCCCAAAGAAATTACATTTGGGTACTTGCTTTGGATAACATAACTATCAAGCCCATGACATACAACAATTCTCCGATGGTAATCAATACCAACGAAGAATGGAACGATATTAACTATTCTGACAAAGATATTGTCATTGAAAACAATGGGGTCTTGACCATTAAATCCTCATTGTCTATTCATCCTGAAGCTAAGATCATTGTCAAACCAGGTGGACGCTTAATTCTTGATAGTTGCTTGCTTACCAGTTCTTGTCCTAACGAATTGTGGCAAGGTATTGAAGTGTGGGGCGATAGAAACACTCACCAATATGAAATCAATGGAAGCTACGGACAGGGCTATGTAGAAATGAAAAACGGTGCTACCATTGAAAACGCTGTTTGCGCCTTGAACTTGTGGCGTCCTGGGTATATGAGTACCACGGGAGGTATCATTCACGCCACAGATGCAATTTTCCGAAACAACAAACGAAGTGTATATGCCTTGTACTACAAGAACCAAAACTACATCAGCGGAAGAGAGACTGATTATAATGCATGCTTCAAACGTTGCCAGTTTATTGTGAACGGAAACTATCATGGTGATAGCAATCAAGTTTTCTGCGAACATGTGTATCTTGATCATGTAAAAGGTTTCAAATTCCGAGCTTGTGACTTTTCTGGTGCGATGCCGTCAAGTAACATCCGTTTTGAGACAAGCGGTATTGCTGGTAGAGAAGCAGGATTTAGTGTTGAGGGACTTTGTAGCAACAATAATATTTACCCATGCCCATCATTTGACGAGTCATCCTTTAATGGCTTTTTCACAGGTATCAATGCTGTGAATGATGGTTCCAAGACTCCACCAACCATTTCTATTACACACACATCTTTCACCAATAATGACTATGGCATTTATGGCTGTAATTTGAGTAATGCAACCATTTTATACTGTGACTTTGATGTGAAAAGACAAGATAGCAATCTTTGCGGTGCAGGCATCTTTATTGACTATATGTATGGTTTTGCCATTGAGGAGAATGAACTGAAAAAGACCAACTCTTTTAATGGTGATAGTTATGGTATCATTGTTAAAAACTCGGCATGCCAAAGCCAAATATACAGAAACACTTTCACGGGATTGCATTGTGGAAACCTTGCCGATGGAAGAAACTATTCGATGAAAACATCCAATGATTATCTTGGCCTTGAATACAGGTGCAATACGAATCTTGGGAATGACATCGATTTCTACGTACTTAAACAGGATGGAATTATTTCAGGCATTCAGTCCTCACAAGGAAATAATCTTGATGCCGCTAGAAACACTTTCAGCACAAATGGTTACCATTTTTATAATGGAGGTGATTACAAAATCAATTACTACTATTATGATATGACAGGCTTTGAAGACGAAGAGCCGTTGTATTATAACTCAGGCCAATTGATTCCTATTCCTACCACAGAGACAGAAGGTTGCACGACACATCATGGCAACACCCCCGTGGATGTTTCCAGTTTTGTGCTTACACCTGAAGAAAAACAGCAGCGCGAACAGGAATATTATGAAGCATACAATACTTATCATAGTCTAAAGGCAGTGTATGAACAGCATGTGGATGGAGGAAGCACCCAAAACACTTTGAATGACATTGCCATGGCTACTCCTTCCGACATGTGGGCACTTAGGGCACAATTACTCGGCATTTCACCTTATGCGTCCCATGATGTGCTAACAAGTGTTGCTGACCGCAACGATGTATTCACTGAGTCAGTTCTGTTCGAAATTTTGTTGTCAAACCCTGACGAACTTAAGAAAAACACTTTGATGGATCACTTGAAAAACAAAGAAAACCCATTACCGCAATATATGATTGATATTCTTGACCAAGTGGCCAACGGTATTTCGGGTAAGACATTGATGCAGAACCGTATGGCAGCCAACCGAAGAGATTTCAGTCAAGCTGCAGGTGACATTATTCGAAGCATTATGAATGATGCCGAACTTGACTTAAATGAACTTCGTCTTTGGTTAGGTAGATTAGAACATATCAATGCCGATTATGACATTATTGCTACCTATATGGATGAAGGTGATTTTGCTAGTGCATTGGCATTGGCCAATATGCTTCCGAGCCTATATGAGCTTACAGGTGAAGATCTTGTTGAACATCAGGCATATACCGATTTGCTGTTGCTTTTCCGTAAGTGGCACAATGATGGTCGCAATGCCATGCAAATGGATAGCACGGAAAGAGCCATGGTTGAACACATAGCTGATTACGGCACAGGCCATTCTCAAAACATGGCACAGGCTATATTGTTAGAAGTGGGTGTGGAGCGTTATGCTGAGAATACATTTGATTGTCCTTCATTGACTTTGCCGCAAGGAGGTCATGGAAGGGGATGCACATTCACACAAGAAGACATTAGCAAAGCCTTAGGTATGAACATCAGTGTCAAACCCAATCCTGCCACTACATGGACAGCAGTGGATTATACTTTGCCTGCCAGATTATCAAAAGCCACAATTACTATTACTAATACCCTTGGAGTTACTGTGATGTCGACTGAACTGAATGGAAATCAAGGGCAGAAAGTGCTTGACTTGCGTGATATGGCTGACGGTGTCTATGTATATACCATTAGCTGTGGGGAGTATGTGCAGACTGGAAAACTTATCATTACGAAATAATAATTTAAATCACTTTTCTTTTGCCGTGCATAATTTAGTGCACGGCAAAAGAAAACCAAATACAATTTACAATGAAAAAAGTAACAATTATCCTGCTCCTTTTGATGGGAGCTATCAACATCAAGGCCCAAGACTATCATCCGCTCGTTGAAGACGGAAAACAATGGAATGTGTTGTTCTCTTATCCCTGGAGTCCACCAGAGCCACAGCACAAGTACACCGACCTTTACAAAATCGAGGGTGATACGCTGGTGGACGGTGTGCCGTACAAAGTAATGTACACAACAAGGAACGAAAACCTTACAGGTTGGAATTTTTGCGGCATAATCAGAGAAACCGAAGACAAGCAGGCCTTCTATCGCAGATATGGCTCTCCTGACGAGGAAATGTTATATGATTTCTCAATGGAAGTTGGAGATACTATTTGCATGTGTGACTATGGGTATGATGGATGTTGTATGGTCGTTATCGAAAAGGGAGAAACCATCGTTAATGGAGAGCCAAGACAACAAATCGTGTTGGAATATCCTTTTGGTAATGGCGAAGAGGAAGTATGGATTGAAGGCATAGGTAGCCTTTATGGAATCGTCGATTCAGGTTCGCTTTTCTTGACGGGAGGATCGACCAATCTTCTTTGCTATTATGAGGACGGTGACTTGATTTGGCACAATACAATGCCTGGCTTTGATATGTGCTATATCATCAATCCGGATGGAATTGAAGAAGATGAGACATCTTCAGTCGTATCTGTTTTTCCCAATCCTTCAAAAGGAAAGGTAACAATTGAAGGCGTTGAGGTCGCTGAAGTGAAGGTTTACAATGCCCTTGGGCAGTTGGTAAAGATTGTTCGGGAAACAAATGAAATTGACGTAGCTGGTTTACTTGAAGGAGTTTATCTGTTGCGGGTTAAAGACGCAAAAGGAACCGCCTATACTGAACGTATAACTGTAACAAAATAAATCATGAAAGGAATAATCCTGATGAACCTGAAAGAGCTGCGGTATCTGTTGCTGGATAAGGGAGTATGCACCCGAGACTATAGCGATGGAGTCCTTTGCAAACCAAGAGGGATTTGGTGGCTCGGGAGGAATAGATTCATTCGATTTGTGGCCTCTGTCACCTCGTTTGGATGTGGTGGCGGTTTCGGCAAGGGTGGCGGTTTTCTGCCTTGCTGAAAGCCCATTAGGGTAGGCATAAAGACAGCTTTATCAGGGCTGCGCCATATCATATGATAAAACAACATAACCGATAAATAACTTTTAAAATTCAGTAGAAATGCAAACAAACAAGTCAGTCAAATTAAACACACTTAACAGAAATGAAATGTCCTCTATTCACGGAGGAGAATCGGGAGGCGGTCTTTTTTGCAGTTGTCCTTGCTGCTGCTGCTGCAATTCAAACACAAACAAGAGTGTTCAGAAAGCTATAGATAAAGCTGACAATTGCAGATGCAATGCTAAATCACAAGAAACTCCAAAACCGCAACCTGAAAGTTGATGTTTAAATAATTGATGGAAAGGCCATTTGCCGTATTCTTTAATATGTAAGTCGAATGGCCTTTATTCTACTTAATAATAAATGCCTCGGATATGATAAAGTTCAAATCACATAATAATTTTAATTATTACTACGACGAAAATACGGGCAGTCTTAACTCCGTGCCTAATGATACTATTGTTCAAGAGAAATCAAATGTAATAAACACTATATGTAAAAAGGAGATTTCCGAAAAAGACATTATATATCAGATAATTAATTCACCATACATTGTTTTTGAAGTAACTGAAAAATGCAATCTGCAATGTAAATATTGTGTTTACAGCAATTGTTATGACGGTCATACCAAACGTTTTGGGAAAGATATGTCAGCAAAAGATGCAATTGCTATTATCGATTTTGTGTGTAGTAATACTGAGAAATATAATGTTGGTTCTTTAAAAATTGATCTTGGTTTCTATGGTGGAGAACCGCTTATTAGATTTGCATTTATCAAAGAAGTTATTGAATATACAAAAAACAGATGGACGCATTTCGCTTTAAGCGTTCATATGACAACCAATGCAACTTTATTAACAGAAGAAATAATGAACTATCTTGATGAGAATAACATTAAACTTCTTATCAGTTTAGATGGCAATGAGTATAATCATAGTTATCGCGTATATAAAAAAGATGGCAGCAATTCATTTGATGATGTTATAAAAAAAGTTGATCTATTACGAGACAAGCATCCAGATTACTTCCTTCGTAAAGTAAATTTCAACAGCGTGCTTCACAACAGAAACTCAACAAAAGAAGCAACTGATTTTATTTTTCAAAAATACAACAAAAAAACGATGTTATCAGAACTTGTCATCGATGGTGTTAAAAATGAATACAAAAGAGAATTCATTGAAATGTTCAAAAACACCTTGGATGGACTAAGCAGTGAGGATTATTCCATAATCTTTGACAAAGATAATTATAGTCAATTACCTTCTTTTAAAGAGGCTATTTATTTTATATACAATGAAACTCCTTTTGTTTATGGTAATTATATAGATTTGCTGTTCGATAAACCTCGGATATGGAAACCGACAGGGACTTGTTTGCCTTTTGGCAGAAAGCTTTTCGTGGCATCAAATGGAAATATTTTTCCTTGTGAGAACGTGCCGCATAGAATGCCTTTTGGTAGGGTAGAAAAGGGTGAATTGAAGATGAATCTTAAGGAAATTGCCGAGAAGTATAATGAATTGCTATCAATAGTATCTGCACAGTGTGAGAAATGTTATCGTAAGTTTAATTGTAGTCAATGTGTGTTTTTTCTGAAACCGGAAAAGAACTATAGATGCCAAGGTTTCATCAACAAACAGACCTATTCGATTTATCTTGAAAACCTCATTAATTATTTTGAAGATACACCCGATTCTTTTGTAAAGATTATGGAAGATGTATCATTGTCATAAACGTTAAACTATCTTATTATGAATTACTTAGTATTATACTCATCGGTTTTTGTTTTTTTAAACGAGAATAATGTGTTGTTGTACGATTCGAAATCGTCTAAATTTTTAAAATATTCCGAACCAATTGTTCTTGCAATTTTCAATTCACGCGTCAACAAGGGAATAAATGTGTTTAAAGTAAACGAGCCCAATAATGCTTCCTCTTTGTTTGATGACATTATAAACAATCATATGGGATGGATTGTGTCAAACGCAAAGAATATACCATTCCAAATGGCTCCCATTGTCAGTATAAATAACGCTATTTATAATGAAAAAAGCAGTCCTTTTTCTAAAACAATAACTGAAACTTATTGGGATATAACTAGACTCAGCATATATTTAGACGGAAACATTCAATGGCTATCGGATCCATTACATCCAATAAGACAAACTATCTATTGTGACTCACAATCTGAGATTTCTGACAGAATAGAAGTTCATCTACTTGAAAACAAATTGGAAGGTCTCAATAAACTAATTTATTTACAAGAGGTTAACATTATTTGTAGCAGACCAAATCTTTATTCTGGATACAATCATCTTTTAGGTTTTATTTGCTCTTCCTTGCACAAACATGTTAAAATACATCTTGTTGTAGATGCGATTTATCTAAATTCAAATATTCAATATTTTGAAGAATTATTGTCCGCGTATGACAATGTTTTCATAAAAGCAATTGTATTAGAAAACCTATCTAAAACAGTTATAGAAAACAAATGTTGTTATATGAAGATCGTTTATTCTGAAAGAGATTTTGATAATGATGGAAATTATCAGTATGTTCCTATATACAATGGAAATAATTTAGATTTTTTTAAAAAAAATGTATTTCTTAACGAAGACGATATCTGTAATGAACCATTATCAATGCAGAATATATTCAGAAGACAAACACTAAATGAGTTTTACTTCGGGAATGTAACCATAATGTTTAATGGTGATGTATATAACAACATTAATAACGACTGCATTGATAATATTTTCCGCCACAGTTTATTACAACTATTGTTAAACAATGGTAAAAGCAACAATTGGTTTTTGACACGGGATAAAATTACCCCATGTAATAAGTGCATATATCGTTTTTTATGTCCGCCAATATCCAATTACGAATTTGCCATAAATCGTTTCAATTTATGTAATTATGAGATTAAACAAACTAATCATGATGTTAAATAAAAAGGCTGCTATTGCACTTCTCGTAGTGTTTCTACCGATTATTTCCCTAGCTCAGAAAAAGACTGAAATCATGGGGCGAGTTTTGGATTCTATTGACAAAAAAGGGATCCCATTGGCCTCAATTCGATTGCTCGATACTATAGGAAACCTGCAAAACGGCATCATGTCCGACACCACAGGTTTTTTCAAAATGGCAAAAGTACCAAGAAACACTTATATTTTAGAAGTATCTTGTTTGGGCTATAAAACGAAAAAACTTCATATCAATGCTAATGAAAGCCAAATCTATTACAAAATAAATCTTGTCGTCAACACAAAAATGCTTGAAGAAGCTGTCGTTACTGGCGAAAGAATCACTATGCGAGAGGAAATCGACAAAATGGTATATAAAATCGACGATTTCACTTTGCACAACTCAACCACCGCACTTGAAGCTTTGAAGATAATTCCGAGTGTTACGGTCAAAACGTCTGACGAAACGATAAAAGTGAACGGCAGTAGCAATGTTTTGGTTCTTGTCGATGGAGCCTATAGTACAAGAAGTCTCAGCTCGATAACCCCCGAAGACATCGAGAGCATTGAGATCATTTCAAACCCTTCTGTGGAATACGACTCAGATGTTGTTAACGTTGTGAATATCGTTCTGAAAGAGGAGCGTAAAAAAGGCCTGCGTGTCGTCACTTCAGTTAAGGCGACTTATCCCGATCAACATGATAACGTTAGGATTGCCGCCGATTTCGAATTTTCAAAATTCCGACTTTTTACCGATTATCAATTTACTAGATTTGTTCTTCAACCGATAATGTTTGTCTTCGACAGCACTTATTATAAGACTTGGGATGAAGACAACATTTATGAAACTACATCTTCAAGGGAATTCCTGAAATCGCCGCCTCATCTGATACACAAAGTCAAATATGGTTTCAATTATCGCATCAGCAAAAACGATTTTCTTAATTTCACAGGCAGTTATTCTTTTAACAAATCGGGGTCGTCTTTCAATTCGTTTTCATTATATCAAATAAACGGCGACACGATTTACAACCAAACTGAGAACGATTTCGCCAAATCTGAAACGCCAGAGCAGAATTACACTTTGTTTTACCGACACAGATTTGACGACAAAGGACATGAAATTTCTTTGAACACCAACCTTTACATGATGAAACGCAACGGTTGGAACACATTCAATTCCACATTCGCATATCCCGATGAAAGCGTGGAGGCCGTGAATATGTCACGCATCTTATACAACAAACAGACAACCTTCAATGCAAAACTGAAATACGATTTGCCGATTACTGAAAAACTTAAAACATCGATCGGATTCCAAAGTTTCTATCGGACAATAAACTACAGTTATGACGACAGTCTGCATAAGCAATACTTCGATTATAACGACACTCGAATTGCAGGTTTTGCCCAGTTTTCATACAGTTTTAACGAGAAACTCTCTGTAATGGCAGGTTTGCGTTGTGAAAACCTGAAATTCAACATCTACGATACTTTAGATTGCAATCAGTTAAACTGGCTGCCGAGTGCTTCGGCTTTGTACAAATTCAACAAAAACAATTCTATCAGATTGAATTACAAAACATTGCTGACATATCCTTCGTATCATTTCCTAACTCCGTTTGTATATACCGATACTGATTCTTTGATGTATTCGGCAGGAAATCCTGAGCTTTTGCCAACAAAAACACAGAACATTGCGCTTCAATACGCCTATAGAAAAAGCATGACGAATATTATTGTTGGACCATATTTTGCATTTCAAAATGGCATAATTGGCGAGACACGGCAGATTGACGGCTCTATTACCAATGTGAAATATGGTAATATTGCAAACTCAAAAAAGATAGGTGGAAGAGTCGGAACCACAATGTTAATCGGCGGTTTTCTGGTACCGATGTTTGATTTCGATTTTGGTTATGTTTCCTTTGATGACAATAGTTTTGACGGATGGGAATACAGCATCGATGCTGGATTGGAGATGGAATTGCCATGGGATATTACTTTGGAGGCATATATGAGTTATTCGGGCATGCGTCGTTTTTACAATGGCTACAACTATGAAACTTCTCTAATCGATGAAATATCGATAAGCAAAGATTTTTCAAACAACTTGATGGTTCAGTTGTCTTTTGAAAATGTGTTTTTACCTTCCAAGGACAAAGAAATCCGCTGTGGTTTGGATTATTATGAAAAAACGTGGAGCGAAACTCGTTCCCCAACCGTCTGCCTTCTCGTAAGATACGTTTTCAGTGCAGGTAGTAGAAAAATCAAGAGTCCCGAGGTCTTCGAATCTTTGATGGAAAACGAAGACGATGTGGAAAAAAGAAAATAATAAATAAGCTATGTCTTCTTTCCCCTTTTTCCTACAACATGACGCAATGGATTGCGGCCCATCATGCCTACGCATGGTGGCGCAATACTATGGGCGGCATTACACCTTGGAGAGCCTGAGGCAGAAGTGTCATATCAGTCGCGAGGGAGTGAGCCTGCTGGGTATCAGTGAAGCTGCAGAGAGGATAGGATTCAAGACCATCGGTGTTCACATTGGCTTTGAGCAATTGAAAGAAGATTTGCCTTTGCCTTGCATCGTGCATTGGAAACAGAGGCATTTTGTGGTTGTTTACAAAATCAAGAAAGATTATGTTTATGTAGCTGACCCTGCACATGGTTTGGTGAAGTTTCGCACACAAGAGTTTCTCAACGGATGGATCAGCAAAAAAGGAGATGATGGAGATGAAGGCATCGCCTTGCTCCTTGAACCCCAACCGGAATTCTATGCCGCTGAGGGAGAGAAACCTGATAAGGCCAAACTGTCGTTTATCCTGCAATATCTGAAACCCTACAAGAAACTGATCTTCCAGCTTTTCTTGGGAATGCTGTTCGGCACTTTGCTCCAGCTCATTTTTCCTTTCTTTACCCAAAGCATTGTGGACTATGGCATAGGAAACAGCAACCTTGGCTTCGTCACGCTTATCCTGGTGGCCCAGCTTACGCTCTATGCTGCCCAAACAGCGGTGGAGTTTATACGCTCATGGATATTGCTTCACATCAGCACGCGAATCAATATCAGCATCATTTCAGATTTCCTTATCAAGCTGATGAAGTTACCTATAGGCTTCTTCGATACAAAGAAGATTGGTGACTTGATGCAGCGTATCGGTGACCATCGGCGCATTGAGTCGTTTCTTACTTCCTCTACGCTTAACACGCTGTTTTCCTTTGTCACTTTCCTTGTGTTTGCCGGAGTGTTGGCCTTTTATAGTCCCAAGCTGCTTCTGGTGTTTCTGATAGGTAGCACTCTGTATGTGCTATGGGTTATGGTATTCTTGAAATACCGTCGCGAATTAGACTACAAGCGTTTTGCTCAGGCCTCGGCCGAACAGAGCAACTTGATTCAGATGATTACGGGAATGCAGGAAATCAAGCTTAACAACTGTGAGAAACAGAAACGATGGGAATGGGAAGGCATACAGGCCAAGTTGTTTAAGGTGAGTATCAAAGGGTTGAGTTTAAGCCAATGGCAGCAAAGTGGGGCTTTTTTCATCAATGAGACGAAGAACATACTGATTTCCTTCCTTTCGGCACGGGCTGTCATTCAGGGGGACATGACGCTTGGCATGATGATGGCGGTGCAGACCATAGTAGGACAGCTTAACTCACCTATCGGGCAGATAATAGGTTTTATACAGAGTGCTCAGGATGCCAAAATCAGCCTTGAACGGTTGGGGGAAATCCACAACAAGGAAGACGAGACCCAAGACGGTGACAACAAAGTGAGTATTTTCCCCGAAGATAAGAGCTTAGAGGTACAAGATCTGACTTTCCATTATGACCCCTTGCAGGATGCCGTACTCAAAGGGATGAACTTAACCATTCCAGAAGGTAAAGTGACAGCTGTGGTTGGAATGAGTGGCAGCGGCAAGACTACTTTAGTCAAACTATTGCTGGGGTTTTATCCGCCCAATAAGGGCAGCATCCGTGTGGGAGGTGTCAATCTGAAAAATGTTGACCCTAAGTCATGGCGTGCCCGTTGTGGCACAGTGATGCAGGACGGCTTCATCTTTTCGGACAGCATTGCCAAAAACATTGCCGTTGGAGAAGAGCATATCGATGAACAGCGGTTGCTTCATGCCGCGCATGTGGCCAACATTCAAGAAATGATAGAAAACCTGCCTTTAGGATACAATACAAAGATAGGTCAAGAAGGTAACGGCATTTCTCAGGGACAGCGGCAGCGCATCCTGATAGCAAGAGCTGTGTACAAGAATCCAGATTACATCTTTTTGGATGAGGCCACCAATGCCTTGGATGCCAACAACGAGCGTGTCATCATGGACAACCTACAGGCTTTCTTCAAAGGGCGCACGGTGGTTGTGGTGGCCCATCGACTGAGCACGGTGAAAAACGCCGACCAGATTGTAGTGCTTAATCATGGAAGAATAACGGAAACGGGAACCCATGAGACGCTGACCGCACAACGGGGCGAGTATTACGAATTAGTGAAAAACCAGCTGGAACTGGGAGGATAAGCATGGAGAAAGGTAAGGACAACGACAAAGCAAAAGGCTTAGAGCTTCATAGCGAACCCGTGCAGGAGATCATGGGAAGACCACCTGGCTGGCTGGTGCGCAGTGGGATTGCCGTGATTGTGATGGCGGTCACGTTGCTCATGATAGGGAGCTATTTTGTAAGTTATCCCGAATTGATTAAAGGTAGCCTAATAATTGGCCAAAAGGAACAAGTATCACAAATTGTATTTCCTCGAAATGGGGCTGGGAAAATCAAAGCAGGACAAAAAATAAATGTCAAATTTGATGAATACCCGTATATGGAATTTGGAATGGTTCAACTCCAAGTACCACAATCCGAAATGATACCCATTACTGATCCTTTATTAGGAATGTCCTATTCAATGGAGATACCATTGTTGGACACTCTTGAAACTCAATATGGATTTAATATTCCTTGTCGTCCTGGAATGATAGGGGCCGCTGAAATTATCACTGATGACTTGTCAGTCTTGGATAGGTTGTTGAATCCGATTAGGACGGTTTTGAGGCGATGAAGAAAATATGTTAAGAAATTGATATTAAACAAAATACTAACAAAAACAAATAGGAGAATCATAAGATGAATAGAAAAATGACATTTTTTGCAATGGCAGCATTAACCGTTTTGCTGCTGGCGGGATGCCATGAAGGGAACCGCCCTTTGACGGAGCTCAGGGACCGTCCTTCGGCTCAATTGAAGAATCATGAAGAGCTGACCCCTAATCCCCCTACCCCCTTAAAAGGGGGAATGCAAAAGGGGGAGGACACATTGACACTCGATGAAGGTTTTTATGAACAAAACCCAAAATATGAAGCTTTTCATCCGGATAGTTTGATAGGATCCTGGCAATGGCTTCATACCTACTGTTCCATCGGTAACCTGTCTTGTAAGGTGACTTGGTGCATGGTGCTTCGCTTTGAGGACGGAAACAAACTTAGTGTGGATTTCAATGGAGAGACCATCGTGGACAGGGCGAAGTACACGCTGAAGAAAGCGGAAGAGAATCCTTACGGCGAATACCTGATTACCGTTCCCGAAGAGGCCCGCAAGGCGGTCTTCGACAAGGTGGACGACTTGCCTGAAGCCATACTGAACGGCTATGTGAGTTTCAGCGTCCTCAACAAAGGGTATGAGATGAAATGCCTTGTCATTACGGATACAGAAGGCATCGGCCGAAAAGACCTTCATCAAAGTTCGACATTCCGCAGGGTGGACGAGGAACATCCGGCAAGACCTCTCCGATGGTGGAGTGAATGAAAACAACAGGGAAAAAAGACTGGGTGTTGAATGGTTTAGTTTGATGTATAATTATTGTAATTTTTGCAACCTGTATTTGTGAATAGTGTAAGATGAACAAGTGCTTGAATGTCATTGGTATATTGTTGGTGCTGCTGCTTTTCCCTTATTGTGGGGGAAGGGAATCGCAACCAAGCGAAGGGAAGGACAATAATGCCCATGCGGCATTGGCTGAGATAGACTCGCTGATGTGGAGGCGGGCAGATAGTGCTTTTGTGTTGTTGCAGGAGTTCGTTGTTAGCCCTGAAGCGAAAGAACTTGATACATACGACGAACATTATTGCCAAGTGTTGATTTCCGAATTGTTGTATAAGAATTACAAACAACAAAGCAACAGGAATGATTTGCTACGAGCGGTAGATTATTTTGATTCTATTGTGGCGGCGGATGAAGCGGACAGGCGTAAAGCGGACGCACGCGGTGCGTCCCTACGGGAACGGAATGCGTTTTTGGATGCGAGGGCGCATTATATAAATGGTGTAGGCTTTTATGAGCGGGGCGATGTAGTACAGGCGTGTTCAGAATATCTGAAAGCCTTGGAGGTAATGGAAGGATATTTTGAAGAAAAGGCATTGACTGGTAAAAGGGCTCAGTTTATGGCGAATACCTATAATCGTATGGGAGACCTGTTTTCGGAGCAGTTTATGATGGAATCTGCCATCACTTGCTATGAGAACGCACTTGTCTATTGTAAAATAGAACCTACGTCGCCTATTGGCGTTTCCAACATTCTATATCGAATAGGTAAGCAATATGACAAGATGAATGAGATAGATAAAGCCAGACAGTATTTTGGGCAAGCTTTAGAATATATGCCAAATACAGATAATTTAGTATACAGAGACATTGTGTCAAGTAAAGCTGTTACTGATTATCAATATGGGGTTAAAAGTGACCAGCTTTTGGACGAGCTTAGACAAGTTATTGTGTCTGCTGAGAATGAAACCGAACGATTAAATCGGTTTTTGACCATTGGGTCTATTTTCTATGAAGACGGAATCTATGATTCAGCTCTATACTATTTAATTCCAGTATATGAGAACATCAATGACAGATTATCTCGGATTCAAGCTGCATTATATTTGCGTAATGTTTACGATAGTATTGGAAAAATAGGGAATGCCGATGTTTATGTGCGTTTTTTGGCTGATCATAAGAAATCCGAAGGAGAGAACAAGGCTTTAGTCTCAAAGCTTGAAGACCTATTCAAGGCATACATGAACCAAAAACAAAAGAAAGAAGCTGAGAAAGCGAGAGAAAAGTCCATCAGAAAAACCATTGAAATCGTTGTGTTCTTCACTACCTTATTTGTATTGGCCATCCTTGTTTTAGCGAAACAAAAAAGCAAGCAACTGCTAAGGAAACAGCAAGAAGAAACCGACAGGGTGCTTGAAGAAACGGAGCAAGAACACGAAAAAGAATTGAGGCTATGGCAAGCCGAGGCTGACAAGACTTTGGAAGAAACTGAGAAGAAGCACGAGAAGGAATTGGAAAACGAGCGTTTGGCCTATCAGAAGAAACAGGAGGCTTTGCAGCAGAACCTACAGGAAAAAGAAGCGCATGTGAATGTATTGGAAAAAGCCTTGATTCAGCAACGCGATGAGGCGGAGCAGCGGCGTATGGCTTTCATGAAAGAACCAATATGCGAGGCTATTCTCGACAAGGCGAAAAGCAAACAAATCACTACTCGTGATGTCGCACACGAGCTTGGTATTGCCCTCAAAGACGAGGAATTGGAACGGCTCGGAGAGGCTGTGGCAAAGCACTATGACGGTTTTGACCATGTGCTATTGAGCCAATGCCCGAATTTAAAACATGGGTATTTGGCACTGTGCCATCTGCATCTATTGGGATTGAGTGAAAGTGAAATCGCGGCACTTAAAAACGTATCATATTCGGCCATCAGGAAGCAGAACGAGAGCCTACAGGAGAAGTTGGGGGTGGACGAAAATATATCTGCGTATGTTTTGAGGATAGCTGAAGGATTGTGTGAACCCCCAAATGTTGAACAAGAAAAGCAGCTGGATATGGATTTACAGCGAACAACGGAAGAAAACTCAGGCCAACCCATGGAAATGGAGCAAGAAAGTTCGTTGAAAAGTTCGTTGAAAAGTTCGCAGAAGATTCTGGAGCTCATTTCTGTATCACCCAGTATCACGATTTCAGAAATTGCCGACCGTCTTGGCATGACAAAAAGAGGTGTTGACAAAAATATCAAAAGGCTGAAAGAACAAGGGGTTATCCGTCGTGTTGGGCCTGATAAGGGTGGACATTGGGAAGTGATTGAATCATTGTAATTGCTTGGTTCAAAGTGTAGATTTGACCTTCCTATCAACTCGTTTTAGCCTCTTTTGACGGCCTCTCTACGACAGAAAAGACAATGAACTGATGGACAAAAGTTGGAAATTCTTAACAGCCAACCTTTGGGGAAAAATTGTAACTTGTTGATTATCAGCTACCCCCCCCCTAAATACTAAATTATTCCAACTTTTCTCCAGCACCGGCTTGCATTAATCATTAGATTTTACTATACTTTTGCCATCGTAACCGTTAAACGACGATACGATGAAAAAAGTAACAACATTGGTTCTGATGCTCTGCTTCATTCTTTCGGGAGCATTGTGCTATGCCAATGGCGCAGCCAGAACAGAAAACGAAAAAAGAGAAGGAATACCCATCGAAGTAAAAGAGTGTACAGGTGTAAGTGGTTCTGATAGGAGCAATTCAATCATTCCCACACTTGATGGCCATGTTCTTACTGTGGTATTTAATGAGAACCTTGGGCAAGTTTCTGTGGAGGTTGCCACATCCACAGGTGCTTCGGTGCAATGCCTTTCAGTGCTTACGCCGAACGGCTTGCAGGTCTACATCCCTAATGCAGGTACTTACATTGTCACCTTCACGCTCTCCAATGGAGATGTGTATGCTGGTGAGTTTACCGTAACAGATTAATGAATGAAAACCTTAGAAGTTATGAAGGAGAAAAACAAATTCATTGGAAAGAGCCTCCTAGGTGAGGCCAAAAAAGAAGGTGCTTGCAGAGACCGTGCAGTTGTGGAAGATCGCTAATCTCAAAAGCACCCAACACAAAACAAGACGACCTAGGAACAGAGGGCGAATACCCTTGGCATATCCATCCCGTTTTGCGTGGCAAAGATAGCAATTCTTCGTAAGACGGGTGAAAAAAAGAAATGAAACCGATTTAATAACAATAGTATCAACAAATTAAAAACTCGTAAAATGAAGAAGAAAACTATCATGTGTGTTGCGACCCTGATTGTGGCTGCAATTGTTTCGGTAACCGTGGTGTCCTGCAAGAAGGACAAAGATGGAATGGTTACAAAAACCACAAATAGCGAGGCGCAGGCCTTGCTGAACCGAATTGAGGCGTTTCAGACGCTGCGTGATGCCGTTTATTCCGGAGCGAAAGCCGATGGAAGCATGACGGTGGAAGAAATGCGCCAGGCTCTAGACCTTGTATCGAACTATGAGCACAGCGAACACATGACCTACTGCCTGAATACCGTGCTTGATACCTTGCATGTGGCCATGCCGGTTGTTGACGGCGAAGGCCGAGTTAGTGAAACTGACGTGGTGGCGACTTACAATGCCTTTGAGACTGCCTTGGAAAAATGTATGCTTGAAGTGAAAGATGGCATGGATGTGCCGAGTTACTTTAGTATTGTGATGCCAAAGTCAGGTGCAAAGGATGACGATGACATCAATATTGTCTTTTTGAGAGGAGAAGCAGACGAGGCTCCAGGGTACGAAGAGCATACTAGCGAGGGACCTTTCAGAGAAGGTGATAATTTTGTATGGGGAGGTAATGGTGGTTATTGCGACCCACCGATGGGTATTAATATTGCCACAGATGCGGCAAAAGAACTGACCAAGAAGTTTAAGTATACGCCTGACCCAGAACATATTGGCCAAACATACATTCCTTACAATGTCGAACATATTGGTTATGCACCGTGTGCCGATACCGCTCTTCTTCCAGGGTATGTGTATTATGTTGATCCAAATATGGAAGATTGTGCGCCTACATGGCTGTTTTACTACGAAGGTGAAGATGACCCTTGTATTTACTACGATGAGATGAATTGTTATTGGAGAAGTATTAGGCGTAATATTGCTCTTCCATATGCTCCGCTACACTATGGACCGTTAACTAACTCTCCTTATCACGAATGTAGAATAATTGATTGGGTTTACTATAGAAGAACGAGAAAAGTACATTTGGCTTACGTTGTGTATTGTCAAAAAACTTGGTCAGAGCCAATACTTCCTCCTGTTCATTGATGATATGAAAAATACTATTATTATTCTAATGACCTTGGCCCTGTTATTCGGGGCCAAGGCCTTTGGGCAGGAGTGGGAGTACTCTATTCCTTATTACATGTCAGCTGCTGAAATGACGCATCAATATTGCGCCTATGATATGTCTGATGGGCGAATTATTGTCAGTGCCCAGTCGCTTTACAATGACGGCACTTATCCCTATTTTTATCCACCACATAATGCACTGATAGCATTGTCGGCTAACGGTGAGGAACTGGCGCAAATGGATTATTTCAAGCCTGGTTATTGGGCTTCATCCTATAATCCGTATGTTTTTGAAGATGAGAACGGAGAGGTGTTTGCGTTGATGTCGTACAGTCCTGACCACGACCCTGACTACTTCAACTATTTCCTGAATTACGAGAATCCGCCGACCGATGCCATTCTTGGGCTTTACAAACTCAACGATGATTTGGAAATTGTTGAGAGTTATGAACATAGTTTCCCAATCGATACCGCTCAAGGGCAAGACAACATGGCACCGTGCGACGCAAGCGGCAACATTTTCATCCATTCCGCTATTCTTGATGATGGCTATATTGTGGGGGCCTACACAAAAAGTGTGAGTCTAACCAGCAATCCGACAGGAAAAGATTCTCTGTTTTTCTTCAGGATGAACTTTGAAGGTGATTTGTTGGCCAATGTCGGCGTTGAAACGAATTATTCCGGTATGCAGTGGCAAGGGGCGTTCTGGCGTGAGCAAATGGTGAGTACAGATAATGGATACATTTATTACAGCCGCCAGCAAAACACGCCCCCTGCACCAAATATTGGTGAAAACCGTGAATATGCTGGAACGGTCGCATATTTGGATAAAGATTTCAACTTGTTAAGAACAAGAAAACTGGTGCATCCAGGCGGTAACGGCGGCGGATTCTATTGGTTTGACGATGTGTCAGTCGCCAGAAGCGAGCACAACACCACCTATTTGGCAACGCGTTCAAGCAGGCATAGTTCAGAGATGAAAAGCAACTGTTTTTTGTATGAATTTGACGATGACATTGCAAACAATCAGGATATTGTTCCCATCATCAATGAAGTTGAGCGTAAGACTGACGAGCATGACTTTGTGGCTGAATGTAAGGCTGTTGAGTTTGGCGACGACCATTCCATTTATTTCTGCTATTCTCTGAATGTCTATGTGGCGGGATTTGATTATGGTGATTCATGGATAGTCATAGAAAAGCTTGATGAGGACTTCAACACATTATCTTCCGTGTATTATGGCACCGATTCAGACCGCCTTTTTTGTGTTGCGGAAAGCATTACTTTGGCAAATGACGGTGGCGTCCTCTTGACATTGGAATCCTTGAAACTTGAGGACTTATATACAGGTTCTACCTCTGTTGTAAAATTCCCCGAAGATGCCTTTGTAGGCATCGAGGAGGCGCATGAGAATGGGCTGAAGGTGGCCATTGCCTATCCTAATCCGGGGAAGGATGTGCTTAACATCCGTACAGGATTGCAGGATGCGCGGGTGGAGGTGTATGATGTGAATGGGAGGCTTATACATAGACAAGCCATTATAGAGAACGTGACGGGGATTGATGCTGGAGGATGGGCTGAAGGGACTTATGTTTGGAAGGTGATGGCCAATGGGAAATTAGCGGAAACGGGAAAGTGGATAAAGGAGTGACTCGTTGTTAATTGTTTGTAAAACAAAGCGTTTATGCATGAATAGATAAACAAAATTGTATTAATAACCAACTAAAACAAATTGATTATGGCAAATGTAAAAATCTACACAAACAAGGCCAGCATCACTCGCCGGTTGAAGACGGCTGGCATTACAACTATTGCAAAACCTAAACTCAATAACATTAGCGTTTTGATTGAGTTGGACGACCGAGTTTTCGCAATAGACCGAACTCAGAAATTTCTCGAAGAGAAAGCTGCCGAATTGTCAAAGTTCGGAGTAGGGAAGCCTCAATTCCAAAAGATTATGGCTATAGTGAGAGAAGTTGCAGCCGAACGAGACTATCTGTCAAGACTTTTCCAAAACACCTGTGGAAAAAGCTGGATAAGTCATAAAAACTGGAACACTTCCGCCGCTCTTGACAAATGGGAAGGGGTGGAGTTGAAGCTATTCTGCACCACTATTGGAAAGGTATTAGTCCTTACCCAACGTGTTGTGAGCCTTTATTTGTGGAATCATTTCCTTCATGGTAATTATGCGAATGGGATACCCGGCAATATTCCTGATGATATTGATAAACTGGCTTGCCTGAGAACCTTGGAATTGGGTTATAATTTCATCACCCGTGGGCTTCCGTCCACACTTGGCAATCTTCGCAACCTGAAAACGTTGCATCTGCATTTCAACCATATTATGGAAGGACTGCCTTCGTTGGACCATTTGGATTCGTTGGAGGTGCTTTGGTTGAATCATAACCATCTTGAGGGCGGCATCGATGAACTGAAGAAATTGAAGAAACTAAAAGAGTGTCATATCTACCACAACAAATTCAGCGGTGTAGTTCCAGAAGAGCTTGCTGACAAGAAGGATCTTACAGTCTTTAAGTTCTATAAAACTTATTTGAAATACGGCAAAAAAGTGCAAGACCGTATCAACAGCGAACCAGGGTGGGAAGGATAAAAAGAAACGCAGAGATGTTCGGTCAATGTAAATAACTGATAATAAGCAGGAAGGAGAAATCTCCTTTCCAATATAATAAAACTATTAACCCAATTACAAACAAACTAAAAGTAAAAGGAGAATCTAAAATGAAAAGATTTACGAAGACTTTGGTTGCGGCAATAATGATTGTTGCAACTGGTACAGCCATCATGGTTGGCTGCAAGAAAGAAGAGAGCGCACAAATGAAGGATGGTGTTGCTCAGACGGAACAAAGCATGTCACCAAGTGAGCAAAAGATAATCGACTTTATGGATGCCTACTCTTCCATGAAACAAGGTGCAAAAGTGGAAGGTGATGCGGTAAGTCCCGAGGATGCCCGATGGTATTGGGAAAGTGTCCTGAACTACCGACATAGTTTCACACAAAGTTACCTTGTCGACATGAGACGTGATACCGTCCGCTTGACTATGCCTAAAACAAATGCGGAAGGCAACATCTCTTATGCCGACCTGTTGACCACATACGGCGACATTGTCGATGCCGTGCGTGAGGCTTATGTGTCCATCGACATGGATGATAAGACCCTGCAATTCGTCTCCATGAGCATCAAAGGTAACGTGAGCAAAGACGATGACGCTGAAGTGGTGGTTTTGGTGAACACGGGGCGGAACAACGGTGGAAATAACAATAGCAGTTACAACAATGACGTATGGTATGGACGTCCTTTCGCTGCAGGAGATAACTGGATTTGCGGATTCAACCAAGGGAGTTGTGACGGTACAATCCTAAATAGTGACGCTCCAAAACAAATTACAACCCAAGGCTCTATTTATGACATGAGACACTCGATGGAGTACAATCCTTGTCCAGATTGCTACACCTATATCTTGAATCCTAGAATAGTCGATTCCATCTTTGGAACCCCTTATACTGACTCCATCTTTTATGCTGAACATCTAACGCTGGAGGAAGCAATGTCTTATTGCATTGAATGGAATGACATGAATAAATACTATGCTAAGATGATGACATTCTCGCACTACCCAGGGATGGTTATCAATCCGTATAATGTTGATTGGTACTATCGCGTTGAAACACTTGAGATATTAGAAGCGGAAAATGGTGTAGCATACAAAGTTCTTCATAGGATAAACAAATGGAATTGCATCCGCGAATGGAGACACCATGGCATGACTCCAGTTCCAATCGATGACCCGCAGGTTTGAAAACATGCCAATTAAAGCAAAAGGGATTAAACCACGCAAAATCCCTTTTGCTTTCAATCTTTTCTATTATGAGAAAGTGTTTGATTATAGCAGTTCTATTGTTTACAACGACTGTCATCTGTTTAGATGCCCAAGAACTTCAACCAATCATTGAAAACGAGAGTTGTGGATTGTACGAACCCGTCTTCCAAAACGCTACAGGCAACGAACTACTCATGCGGTTTATTGAAACTCCTGGCACTTGTGGGTCAATTCTTAAAATTGATGATGAAGGACATTATATTGACACACTGTATTTTTGGCCGAAAGAAAAAATAAATGAAGTAGTATGGGTTCATTCTTTTGACAGGAACGACCAAGGGGAACCATGTGTGTTTTTCCTGACCTATAAGAACGACTCATCTTGTCTGCATCTCTCGACCATTCATGACGACTTTTCGGTCAGCCGCAAAGAATATGGGAAATGGGAATCTCCGAACTATTGGGAGCCATACGACTCCTATGCTTCCACAAATGCGGTGTTGAACAAGGACGGGAGCGCCGTTTTATCTTTCCCGCTTGAGAACCCGTTTTTCTATCCTCTTTCGCTGCGCGTCATGAGATTCGATGGTTTTGGCAATATTTGTGCGGAAACGACACTCGAAAGTCCGCATTGCCACCGTCCTTTCATGCTGTCATCATTAGACTCTGTGGGGTGCAGGGTGATTATGCGATGCCCTGAGTCAACCTCTGATGTCATTTACGATTGCTTTCTTTTGGACGCCGATTTGAACGTCATTGCGCAGAAACATAACATCGACAATCTTGCCTATCCCGTGTTGAGTTGTTACTATCCAGCCAACTTGCGTTATAATCCCATCACGGGCAAAGCCTATTCCATCAACACCTTTTCCATCCCTGCGATGAATGGTAATCCAGCCATTTATGAAGACATATTCATGAGCGCTTTCGACGAGGGCTTTAATCAAATCAACTATGCATGGGGCATTCATGACGACGAAAGAAGTTTTGCTGCTCAATATATAAATGGATCAATAGGTTTTGGCACTGAAGGCGATGTGTATATGATAGGTACGATGGATCCATTAAACGATGGAGCTCTTGGCAAAAACCTCTACATAGTTCAATTTGATGAGAACCTGAACAAATTGGGCGAAATATACTATCAATTTGAAAACGAATCTGTCGGAAGGATACCTCTTGGTATCTGTTGCAACGGAAAAGACTGTGTGTTTTGCTTGGATAATATCAGTTTGAATCCAGTTATGGGATGGCATGCTGTTTTCAAGCTGCCAAAGGAGTCTTTTGATAACATTGAGGAAGCTCACACCCAAGGTTTTGCTGTAGCTACGGCTTATCCTAATCCGGGGAAGGATGTGCTGAATATCAGGACGGGATTGCGGGATGCTTGGGTGGAGGTGTATGATGTGAATGGGAGACTTATTCACAGGCAAGCCCTCACGGATAATGTGACTGCGATTGATGCTGGGGATTGGGCTGAGGGCTTTTATGTTTGGAAGGTTTATACTTCGAATGGCGGCCCTTCGACGCTTCGACTAGGCTCAGCGACCACAGGCTCAGTGATTGAAGCGGAGAGTGGTAAGTGGATTAAAGAATGAAGAAGAGATGTGTTTGCAATGAATAATAGCCTATTAGCAAATTTAAGGGTTCTTTCTGCGAAGTAGGTAATATTGAATAAAAGAATCCATCAAATATCAAAAAGTAATAGTATGAGAATCACTTACAAAATTATTATTTTAATTATGATACTGACCTTTGGTTGTGGATTATCTCAGGTTGTGTCATCTTCCGTGTCTCAGTACGACACAAACGATAGCAATTGTAATACCATTGGTTCCAATCCTGGTCAAGATTCTGTTTTTGTTTCCAAAAATGATTTGAAAACAGCTGATTTCCAAACATCAAATGAAAAGACAAATGGTGTCATATCAAATAACACAAAACCAGATTGGAATTTCTGGTCATTTGTTGCAACTGTCGTTGGTATTATTGCAGCATTAGGTACGCTTTGGTGGATGATTAAAGATTCTGGACGTGAGAATGAGAATTTTTTGAATCAGCTTGACGAACTAAAGAAACAAAATCAGAGAGCAGATAAACAGATACAAAATCAAGAGAAGGAGTTTAGAGATGCTTCTGAGAGAAGTAGGAATTTGAATACTGCATTAAAAGAAAATGTTGCGGATATCAAAGACTATCTTACAAAAAAGGATTTGGTGATAAAATTGACAGAAAAAAAAGATACCATTTATGGGACTTTCAAATCTTTATGGAATTCCAGTTTTACAAAAACGGCATCAGATGTTAAAGACGGCACCATTGTCCAAAACCAAGCCGTAATGAATGGAATTATTTCCATTACAACGGGAATAACCACTTTCAGAGATTTGATACCAAATATGTCTGACAATTGTGAGGAGGCTTGCAAAATGTGTATTGATGATGTAGAACAGTTATCCAAGAAAAAAAAGAAGGAAGATATCTCTGAATGGTTAAAAGGGATGAAAAAGCATTTTGAAAACTTAGAAAAAGAAATGTCAAGTTGTATTGATAATCTATAAAAAATTACAATTATGGATATAAGGACAGTTTTGGAGTATTCTCCGTATGACAATAAAAGGAAATCGCCATTTAACAATAATGGAAATAAAGAGAAGGACAAAGATGATTTCAAGTCTCATTTCTTTGTTGATTATCCAGACCGAATAGATTATTTGAAGAATAAGTTGATTAAGGTGATTGATGGCGAATCCATCAATACTGTACTATTTTATGGAGCTAGTGGTACTGGAAAGACCACCTTCCTGAATCATTTTATGGAAGAAACAAGAGACCGATACAACTATCATTACATAAATTTGATAGAAAAGCCCACCCCAATGGAATATGTAGAATGTATTAGGGAAATCTTGTTGTCAGAGATATATAAAGCGTTAGAAAACAATGAAAACAATGTAATAAGACGATTATATGAACGGGTTGTAATAGAGGAAAGTCTAAAATTGTTTGATAAAAAGGAAGACAATGATATAATATACAACTATCTTGTGGCCAATGATATTGAATCGGAAGATGCAGAAGACTATTTGTGTGAGATTGGTGTAGATAAAAATGGGAAGTTGATGCCAGGTACTAATACTAATCGAGGAATGTTGGTATTGTTCTTGATTTTGAAACTCATAAAAGAAGAAAACAATGTAGAACCAGACAGAAAAAACGTATTTGTTTTTGACAATTTGGATGAAATACCAACCCAATATATTTATTCCCATACTTATCAACTGATTCAATCCGCATTTTCTATTGTGCAGGATTTTTTTGAGAAATACAGCAAGTATCCATTCCTTAGCAATTGTACGTTTATCATGTCATACCGTTCTTCCAACGCACAGATTGTTGATAGGACACAACATGAAGATCGGTTGAGGCTTTCATCTGTAAACATTGAATTCAGAAATGAATATCAAGTTTCATATTCAAGAGTTATCAACAAAAGGATATCTTATTATATCAATCAAAACAAAGCTATTGAACCTTTAGAAAATGAAAGAAGGATTCGAGAATTGTTGAATTCTGAGAGTGACTATTGTACAAAAGTATTGAGACCATTGTTTAACTATGATCTTAGGATGTTTATTCATTTTTTCGTTCTCCAACTGTGCGAAAAAAACATGAATGTTATAGATTACGAATTGCTCAAATTACCAGATCAAGACCAAAGAAAGGGGAGACCTGAACAAACTGGAGCAAGAGGGCTCATGCTGTTTTATGCTCTAAAGTCAATGATGGGAGATCCTTCTTTAAGACTTATCACTTACATAAGACATGAATTTGAAAATGAATCGCTGTGTAACATCTATAGAATGGCATTTACCCTTCTAAGCAATTTAGGTGGATGGGCATTGCAAGATGACGAACTGGTGAACGCTATCAAAGAGGAAAACAGTTTTAATGATGAAACACCTCGTATCAGTTTCTTGGAGTTTGCCAAAAGAATTGAAAAATGGTATGGTAAAGAAATGTTCAAAACTGTCATTAGTGGATTGATGGGATATGTTGCATATAATTTTGAATACCCGATGGTTTTGGTTGGGAGTCTTATTGACGACTACTTTAAAGATGAGAACAATAATCAAACAACAAGTGGGCTGGCACAATATATTGAGAGTGTATATGACAATGACGAAACGCAGCTTGCCAATGTTTATGTGAAGATTAATCCTTTGTGTGTAATATATTCATGGCGTGTATTCATCAATTTTGAATACTATAATTTGATCTCAAATCAATGGAATAACACAATGGTAAGAGATAATAAATACTCTCCGGTTCCTTTGTTTGAAATAAGGAATGAATTTGTATTAAAGAGTTGTTTGAATAGTGTTTTTTCAACAGTAAGATACGTCTTAAATAAAGCAGATAACCATTTTTGCGATAATTGTTTCACTTCTGGCAAAGCGAAGTGCAGCTATAAAAAAGGGAACCAAGTAATGGGGCGATCCGAAAACCGTTCGAACTATGATACATGTAATCCTGAGTACAATAGTTTTATTGATGATGGATTCTGCATCAATAAAACAATGTATGCCACAAGAGTAATAACCTCTCACTTGAACTATCTTGAACAGTATAGGGCATATATGTGGAGAAAATCTGGCCTAGAACCTGAAAAGTCGCACAAAATCCAATCCATTGTTATTGAGCAAATGGAAAAATACTTGAATTTATGGGATAATAGACGAATTGTAGAAAATAAGAGACTATTCTCCAAATATAGAGATAATATAATGAATGCGAAGCAAATGCTTGAAAATCTTGAGTATGTTTCCATTGAAGTTGAAGAAAATGGGGATTCTGATGAAGCAAAATGAACGATAGTATGCAATGCATGAGATAGGAGAAACAAGAAATGAAGAATTTCACAAAAACTATCATTCTCGCAACAGCAGTGACGGCCTTGGCCGTCCTGCTGCTGGCGGGATGCCGAGATGGAAATAAAAGACGTTCTGTGCAGAAGGAGCCTGAATTTCACATGCCGGCACCCATCGACACGTCGAAAATGGACGAAGAGTTTTACAGACGGATGCGAGAGTTTGATGCTTTGCATCCGGATACACCGCTGGATAGGTGAGTTTCAGCTTTCCGATGGGGTTGTGAAAGCCAGAAAATGTCGTAGTTTTGTAGGCAGATATAGCAAAGGATTAATTAAAGAATGATCATGGAAGGCAAAGACATAAGGGCAATACTTCGGAAACCGATTGAATGGTATTATGACACATGGGAGATTTCCAAGCGGGCTTTCTTAGTGTGCATGGCTAATGAAATATACACCGTGGGCGACCTTCTTCGTGCCTATCACGATCATGTTTTGCCGAAGCTGCGTAATTGTGGGAAAAAGACTATTAAAGAACTGGAAGAGGTACTTGCTCAGCTCGGTCCAATCGGACAAACATACGCCCTCCAGCTCATAAACAAACTGGACAAGTATGAAGATTTGTCGGAAGCACCGAAGAATCTCATTGTATCGGCTTATCACAAGCCGTTGTTTGAATTCTCCATGGATTGCATAGACCTGTTTTATTCCACTTTCAATGACCCTCGTTCGTTTTATTCCTTCTTCTGTCTCGACCAGAAAAACCTGGCAGAAAGGTTCAACAACCTTGATAGTTGGGAGTTGAAGCACTATTGCTATCAGCTGCTTTCGGGAATCCACTCTTCGTTTTGGATAGAACAGCTGGCCGACACATTCACATACGAATTGGTTGTCGTTGCGCGGACCATATTATGGTTCTGTGATGAACAATTTGCCGAAGAGATTGAAGCCTCGGATGAGACTCTGAAGGTCAGGAAACGCCTCCTTTTGGCTGATTTTGCCGAAAGCGTAGATAAGCTATCAAAGCAATCGAAACGCATTCAGGAATGGTTCATACCTACCTATCTGAAGGCGGTCGCAATGTTTCTGCTTTCCGAAGAACAAGTGGCAGAACTTTTGCCTCAAATATGGCTTCATAGAGCACCCCACGGCGAGATATTCCGTTTCTTGGCTGACTTGAACGATGTGCTGTTTCGGTATGAAAACCTTGACGGGGACGAAATCAGTAAAACCCTCATCGCGACAAAATACCCTTATCTGACGGAGGAACAAATCGGTTTTGTTATCGATTTTTTCAACCAATACGAGCATTTTCCGATGTTCTACCTTTTGAGGGAGTACCTGGCCAAGTCGGATAAAAGGTTGGATAAGGTTTTTGCGATGGCGACGGGCATTTGCGGTGGAAATCCTATGAACATGGCCGAAATTGGTGAGAAGATAGAATGCACCAGGGAGCGTGTCAGGCAGCTGATGGAGAAGGCCTCGAAAGACTTGTTTGAGGACATGAACTGGTCGTATTACCAGTTTGACAGCACCCTTGTTATTGCTGAAGTCGATGATTTGTATTTGAATGTCGTTGACCACGAGAAAGTGAATATCTCATTCGAGTCGTTCGCCCGGGTTTGTATCGAGGGGTTCCCGTTGAAAGCGATAAAGGAGAACGACATGTGTTTTCTTATCAACAGACGACTGAGCGGACAAATCATCAATAGAATCTGCGGAGAAGTCAACAAGCAAAACAAGCGGATAAGGTCGGGTATCGATTCTATTCGGCTTGAAGATTTGCTGAAGGATATTCCCGACGACAAGAAGGATGATTACAGGCAAGCCCTGCCTGTCATCATCACCAAGGCATACAGATTGGTCGTTGACGAAAATGGGAACATCGTTCTGCCGCCCAATGGGGTTGATATCATCTATGAGTTGAGTGAAATCCTGCGCGACAAAGAGAGGCCGATGAGTTTGAGGGAATTGTATGCAGCACTGATACAGAGATGTCCAGAGGTTGGGCATAAAAGCTTTGAACATGTCAGGGCAAAAGTGTTGCAGTCGGAGGCCTTAAAGCCCATCGGGAAGTCATCGATGTACACCTTGGCCGAATGGACCCATGTGTATCGAGGAAGCATCCGTGACCTGGTGGCCGACATTTTGAAAAAATCCAGGACCCCTTTGCATATCGATGAAATCATGAAGAAAGTGTTGCCGGCCTATCCTTATACCAACAAGAGTAGTGTCACGTCGAGTTTGGGAAGCGATAAGGAGCGGTTTGTATTATTGGGAGATGGGTATTATGGGTTGAGGAAGAGGAAGTATCGAGGGGGGCATGTTCAGGAGAGGAAAGGGGAGATGGGAAATTGACTCCTCTGTCTTCGGCTTGGATTAGTTTAGGGTTGAGTGTTTAGAGTTAATCCCCCTAGCCCCCTTAGAAGGGGGAAATGGGCACTCCCAATCCCTCGGCAATCCCCCTGACCCCCTTTACAAAGGGGGATGGCCACGCCCTTAAAAGGTGGAAAGGACAAATATGACTAATAGGACAATGAGAGAAACCAAGGATAGTGTAAAGATACGGCATTTGATGGAGCAGGCGGAGCGGCTGCCGAAGGATGACAGCATTGTCGTTCTGAAGGCGTTGCTGGCCACAGTGGCAGAGGAGGACGGCGATTGGATGCAGACGCTGAGGATGGCCATTGAGGAGGCCGAGGAGCGGCAGGAGACTCCAGAAATACACAGTTCCTACAGGATTTCAAGCCGACAGGTCACGACTTTTGTGAAGCTGTTCCGCATTATTTATGACTTGCATATCTTTGAGACAGTTGATGGTAGGATTGCCTCCAACTCAGAGAATTTCATTAATGACTTGGCGCTTTTCTTCAACACGGAGATCAAACACACGAGGAACCTGCTTTCGTCAGCCAAACGAACAGGGACTTTCATGGATGTGTTTGACAGATTGCATGAGTTGGCGCAGGCGTATTATGAGAAGGGGGATGAGCTGAATGCAGGGAAGCGGGCTGAGGCACGGGAATGGCAACAGAGGATTGATTTTGATTGGGGCCAATCCTTGTAATTTTTCGCTGTTTTTGGTTTGTACATGGTGGAATTGTCGGGAATGTTGTAACTTTGCAGTCTCAAATAGTTAAACGAAGGAGACATGCAAAGAGTGATTATCCCCAACGTCTGCGAGGACGAACTTATGGGCGGCAGCTTCAACCACCTCGTTCAAGTGGTGGGGCAGACGCGTCAGACGAACTGCGATGACACCGTGGTTTGGGACTTCCATGAGGTCACCTTTCTCCATCCTTTCTTTCTCGCCCCGTTAGCCATTTTCCGTCAGCAGGCGGGAGTGGACATCCGCTGCGAAAACATCACCTTACAGATGCAATCCTACTTGAATGGCATCCACTTTGACCGCATGCTTCATTTTGAGAACGCCACCCGTGAAACAGCCGAGCAAGTGATGGCCCAATACGCCGACCATAATTACCTGCCTTTATGCAGTTTCTCGATGACGGATGACAACAAGGATGCTTTCTGCTCAATCGCTCGCAATATCATCGTTAGGCAAACCCGTGTTGAAGCGGCCGTCACCACTCCCATCAGCTATTTTCTCAGCGAACTAATCGACAACATTTACGAGCACTCTGGCAGTCCCAACGGTTATCTTTTCTCGCAATACCTTGAACGCGAACAATGCATCAACCTATGCATCGCCGACAATGGCATCACCATCCCAGGCAACTATAAACGAGCCAATCTCTACCAACAGGAAATTGACAACGACCCTGCCGAAGCATTGCGACTGGCCAATGAGGGTCGCTCTACCAAGAACCGGCCTGAAACTGAGAACCGAGGTTATGGCATCTCCACGTCCAAGCGTATGCTTGTCGAAGGGTTGGGAGGCTCGTTCTTCATGCTGTCTGGCAGTGCCTTTCATCGCTATGAGCATCAAAGCTTGAACTACTATGCCAACATCAGCCGTTTCTTCCACTGGGACGGCACCCTCATTCTCCTTCGCATACCTGTCAATGCGCCCGAAGGATTCAACTATATCAATTACCTCGAATAAAAGCAACAAAAGATATGAAACAGACCATCAAACTCTACGACATTTATCACGCCGACCTTTTCTCGCGTGCGAAAGCCTCTATATTGGCTGATATGATTAGTCCTGAAGCTGACAATGTGATACTCGACTTCGAAGGCATCACCTTCATGTCGAGATCCTTTACCGATGAGCTTTACAATATCGTCATCACTTATTCTGAAAAGACGTTCGGCTATACTGGCCGCAACGATGACATTCGTGTCATGATGGAGAAAGTGGCTGAAGGGCGCACACGTGAACGTCAGCTTGGCATCCCTCCAGCGCAAATGCTCACTTTTGACTCGCAGAACAAGCTTGCTGATTTTCTTGTTGTGCAGTAAACGAGACGGGAATTCCATGGAAGTTGGATTCTGAAAATAATAATTATACGTACAATTGTAGTATAATTCATAGTCCAACATAAGGCCTCATCTTTGCCCACGATTTAACCGTCGTGGGCTTTCCTTTTATAGGTACCGTGAAGGAGGCCCGCGCCTAAAACTTAAGCATTATGTTAGACACCATTACCTTTGACCAACTTCCCAAGGCCGTCGGCGACATCCTCGACGGCATCGCAGAGATCAAGGACATCTGCAAGGAACTCCGTGGCGACAATGCCACAAAGGACGAGTTCCTCACCATCGAGCAACTACAGGCCTACCATCCAGACCATCCGTCGCTTCAGACGGTGCATAGGTGGAAGAGCCTAGGCTATATCCCTTTCTACAAAGACCCGGCCACGCGACGCGTGAAGTTCAAGAAGTCGGAGATTGACGCATGGATTGCCTCCAGCAGGCACATGTCGCGAAAAGAGCTGAATGAGTTGCATGACGCGCAGGTTCTTGGTAGGCGGAAACAAATGGAGATAGGAGGGGATGAGGATGAGTGATGAGAGAAGGAGGGCTGCAGACGAGCCGTCTGCTTGCCGGTTTGCAGACGAGCCGTCTGCAGGCCAATGGGCAGGCGAGCCGCCTGTGGGTCAGTTTGCGGACGAGCCGTCCGCAAGCCGGCCTGTGCTGTTCGACTGGATTGAGCTGTCGGATTTGCTCATCATGCTTCACATCACCAAGAACACCCTCAAAGAGTGGAGTTCTGAGGGTGAATTGAAGTGCAGCCGCATCAAGAACAAGACCTATTTCCTGCGCCAGGACATCGAGCGCTTCATGTATTCACACTACCAAAACTACAGGCCATGAACATGGATAAGACCAACGCCCCGGCGATGTATTTCTGGGGCACACCAAACAACTACGCCGTGAAACCTTCGGCAAAATGCGACCTGAAGAAGATGCCGGGCTTCAGCATCTTCAGGCGACCCATCACGAACAAATACCCTTACCAGGTGGTGAACCTAATCGATGTGTTCAACTACATCATCAGCGACTATGCCAAAGACCGCACCCGCGAGTACCGGTCGATCAAGGACGAGCGGTACCGACGGCAGTACAAGTCGGACAAGTTCGACTACTGCACCTTCTCTGGCATCTTCTCGATGCGGACGGACAAGGCCATCATCCAGCACTCGGGCTACATCTGCCTGGACTTCGACCACCTGAAGGACGTGGAGACTGTGTTTGAAGCCCTGAAGGAAGACCCGTACTTCGAGACGCTGCTGCTGTTTCGCAGTCCCTCGGGCGATGGGTTGAAGTGGGTGGTGTCGTTCACGGACTCCTTCTATCGATACGGCAACGACGGGGAGACTTTCGGGGAATACCAGGTGCGGTTCTTCGCCAGTCTCTACAACTACATCTTCAACCACTACGGCGTGGAGGTGGACCGCAAGTGCCGCAACCTGTCGCGTGCCTGTTTCCTGCCGCATGACGCGGGAGCCTACCTCAATCCCTCGCTGCTATGAAGAAAGACGTTTTCAACCCTGACGAATGGGGCGCTGCGGGCGTGGAGAAGGAACGGAAGGCTCCTTCTCCAGCCGCAGCTGCTATGGTGCAAGACGGCACGCTCCTGGCCTTGGTGGAGGCTGTGGAGGCCACGGGCACCGACCTCACGGCCGACTATTCGGACTGGCTGGCCATCGCGTTTGCTTTGGTGTCGGAGCTGGGCGAAGGCGGGCGTGAGTTATTTCACCGTTTGAGCCGATTCTATCCGCGCTACGACGCTGCCGAAACCGACCGACAGTATTCGGCCTGTGTGCGCGACGGCAGCCGAGAGATCACCATTGCCACGCTCTACGGCATCGCGAAGGCGCACGGCATACGGTGGGCTGCAGGTGACGTTTCCCATGCCCCGTTTTCCTCACGAAAACGATGTGAGGAAATTGAGGAAAATGAGGAAGTGAGGAAAACGGAGGCCTCGCGCATCGGCACTTTCTCGCAGTCGGTCGGGGCGCAGCTGCCCGGCATCCTGAAGCGCATCGTGGCGGATGCCGTGTCGGAGGTTGATGCCGACCTGCTCATCCTCGGCTCGCTGACGGTGTTTTCGGCCTGCATCCCGAACGTGTACGGGGTGTATGACCGTCGGGAGGTGTTCGCCAACCTGTTCCTGTATGTGACGGCCAGTGCGTCGTCGGGGAAAGGGCGGCTGTCGCTGTGCCGACACCTGGCCGCTCCGCTGCATCGGGAGTTACGGGAGCAGTACCGCAAGTCGATGGAGAAATACAAGCAGGAGCAAGTGCAGTATGTGGTGAACAGGAAGAACGGCGACATGGAGGAGCCGAAGGAGCCGCCTTTCCTGACGCTGTTCATTCCCGCCAACAGCACGGCAACGGTGGTGTATCAGACCCTGTCGCAGAACGACGGCGTAGGGCTGCTGTTTGAGACGGAGGGCGATACGTTGGCCAACGCCTTCAACTCGGACCTGGGCAACTACTCGGACGGCTTCAGGAAGGCTTTCCACCACGAGGCGATATCGTACCTTCGAAAGAAGGACCGCGAGTATGTGGAAATCATGAAGCCGAAGTTCTCGGCCATCCTGTCGGGCACACCAGAGCAGGTGTTCAACCTGATACCGTCGGCGGAGAATGGGCTTTTCAGCCGTTTCATCTTCTATGTGATGCCGACGGAGGTGGTTTGGCATGACATGTTCGACGCGTCGGACGGGCTGACTGCCGACGATCTTTTCAAGGAGATTGGCAGGGACTTCTACCAGTTCCATAAGATGATAGACGCGCAGGCCATCCGTTTCAGCCTGCAGCGGGAGCAGCAGCGCAGGTTCAACGCATTCTTTGCGCAGACGCAGGAGGAATATGCGGCGTTGTTCGGCAACGACATCATCGCCTCGGTGCGTCGCCTGGGGTTGATTTTCTTCCGAATCACGATGATTCTGACGGTGCTTCGCCAGATGGACGACGGCAGCTTGCCGCTGCCTGTCGGCGATGGTGAGGAGGAACGGCAGGAGGCTTTGCTGGTCTGCGATGATGCGGACTTCGAGACGGCTATGGCGATGGTGAAGGTGCTGCTGCGACACTCGGCCTCGGTGTTTCAGAGTCTGCCACGCAGGACGGAGCGACGCTTCAGGCAAGGCAGACAGCAGCGCACGGAGGGCAGCCGACAGGCTTTGCTGGCGGCCTTGCCGGATACCTTCAACCGCACGGCCTATCTTCAGGCGGCAGAACGGATGGGGATTGGAGAGAAGACGGCGGAGCGGTATATCGCGGAGCTTTGCAGGTCGGGACAGCTGGACCATCCGGCTAATGGGCAGTATAGGAAAACGTCCTGACCATGGAAGCACTTATCCATATTGAAACCTATACTGTGGCGGCTTACCGTGCCATCCGTCCGGCAATCGTGGCTAGTGGCATAGGCTATTTTGGCGTGAGCGGACTGCTGATTTCGGCGAGAATCAAGACAAAGGATTATTCGTACCTGGTTGCAGTTGTCAACCAAGCTGCGGAGTGTGCCGGAGTTGATCGCTCTGAATATA
>JAEEGI010001007.1_pt1 | contig 72803 bp, 64 predicted proteins | sample 8958751 | NCBI WGS metagenome assembly JAEEGI01 (sample SAMN16246545, study PRJNA631951) | gut metagenome | biome: gut microbiome; feature: rumen; material: KS-attached | host: Bos | place: Iran: Karaj | collected 2018-10
TGCCGGGTGATCCGGGCAAGAAAGGCATACAGATAGCTCCTGGGCTCATGGGGAGGGATGCAGTTCCACGCTTCCAAATAGGTGTCGTTTTCGCATTCTTCCGCCGTTTCCCGGTCCAGGACGATCCCATAAGACAGTGCCCGCAGTCTGCCGCCGTATTTTGCGGAGGTCTGCCTTATGGCGTCTTCATCCCGCAGCAGATACAGTGCAACGATCCCGGCGTCGTCCAACGCTTCCATCTCCTTCCTTCAGTATTTGAAAGGCCTTCACCCCGATAAGCACCGTTTGGAGCGGCGAGGTTACGCGAGCCGATAAAAAGTTTATAGAACTGCAAAAAAAAGAGCGATACCCGTAGGATCGGATATCGCTCGCTGCGGTTCATGCTCAGACATATCCGTTTCGCTTATACCAGTCTCTGGCGTAGTCATAGTAGAAGTCGTTCATGATCTTCATCTTCCGGGCCGCCTCCGCGTCGCCGGTCTTACCCAGGAAACGGGTGAAGTAGGCAAAGCCGCCGCCGGGCGCCATGGTGTCCACATATTTCACCAGCTCATCCTTCAGCAGCTGATCGGAAGACCCGGGATGGCTGACGGGGCCGGAATAATCCCACCCGCCCACAATGAGCATCTTTCGCCCGAATTTCTCTTTGATGCCCAGCAGGTCATTGTCCGTCTGCGCCGGGTCCCAAGCGCTGATGCCGATGTCCACCCAGTCCTGCACGAAGTCCTCGCAGCGGCCGCAGTTGTGCATCTGGATGGGGATGCCGGCGTCACGGGCCAGGTCCGCCTCCGCCTTCTGGAAGGGGAGAAGCAGCTCCTTTTCCATCTCGGGGGAAAAGAAGGGATTGTTTTTCGTGGCTGTGTCGTCGCCCATGCTCATGACGTCGGGCTTGTAATAATACAGGATGTTCTTGTAAACCTTCAGATAATACTCCAGAAGATACTGGAACAGAGCCTTGACCTCCTCCGGCTCCTCATACATGGCGCAGAGGCCGTTTTCAAAGCCCATAAATGAGACCAGCGTGAGGAAAAAACCGCCAATGTGGCTCATGACCGGCTTTGTTTTTCTGTCAAAATCCTTCAGGTCCCGTTTTGCGGCGGCTTCCCAGTCAATTCCCTCCAGGCTGGGCGTTTTGATCACATCCCGCCATTTGGTGATGTCTTCCAGAATGAACTTGCCGGGTACGGGAATGGAACCGCCTTCCGCGTCGGGAACGGAGACGGACTCCACGCCGAATTCATTGACGGTGTTGCCGTTGGGCAGCTTTTTCGTGAAATGGGCCGTAGCGCTGCTGCGGACACCCCAGCCGAACATGTCCCACATCGGGAGATATTCCGGGAATTCCCCCCGCATGGCGCGAAGGTAATTCTCCTTGGGCGTTAGCTTGTACTCTGTCATTTCGGACCTCCATATTCCTGTTCAGTAAATATATAGTACAGTATGAGTATGGAAAAGTCAATTATTTTCCCGCCTTCCGCATCTGCGTTATCGGTGAAATTCTACAAAAGACTTGCAACACTGCCGCCTGGTATGGCATAATACCGAAAGAGGTGGTAATGGATGTCCATAAAGATTTTTTTCGTGGATGACGAACGCCTGCTTCTGGAAAGCCTGAGCGTTTTCTTCTCTACCGACGAGGAATTCGAGATCGTCGGCAGCGCCGCCAGCGCCGAGGAAGCGCTGGAAAAGCTGGCCCATGTCCGCCCGGATGTGATGCTGGTGGACCTGAATATGGCGGGGATCGGCGGGGTCCGGCTGATCGGGGAAGTAAAGCGGCGTATGCCGGAAGTGCGCATGCTGGTGCTTTCCACCTATTATGACGATCAGAGCATTACTTCCGCCCTCTCTGAAGGCGCGGACGGTTATATCCTGAAAAGCGTCAGCTCCGGCGAGATCATCGAGGCGGCCAGAATGGTGGCCTCCGGACATACGGTGCTGGATCAAAAGGTCATGTCGGTCCTGCACCGCAATGCGCGAAGAATGGGCAATGAGCTGTCCGGCACAGACCCCAAGCGGGCGCAGTTCCGCGAGCAGTACGGCAAGCTGACCGAGCGGGAACGGGAAATCTGCCGCCTGATCCAGGATGGCCGCTCCAATCGGGAGATCGCCGCCGTGCTGCACATCACGGAGGGCACCGTGAAGAACTACCTTTCCAACATTTACGGCGCGCTGGGCGTCCGGGATCGGACGGCTTTGGCCGTCAGCCTGACCAGGACGGCTCAATCCGATAAATGAGGACCGACGATGGAACGATTTGAAGACCTGCTGTGGAAGAACGAGGTCGAGATCAATAAACGAACCGCGATGATCTGCCTCTATGAATTGCTGATCATCGCGGTGATTTTTTCCTTGGATGTTTACGGCGTTTTCAACGTCTATTCCTATGCTACCGAGTTCTGGTGGAAGATCGCCCTCGCTTTTTTGCTTTGTTTGCCGTTTATTCTTGTCAAGATCGTGAAGGCGGAAGGGCGATGGGTAAAATATGCCATCATGACCTGCAGCGTCCTGGCCAGCGGTTTCAGTTATATCATTTTCAACGCCCAGGCGCTGCTGCTCTTTGCCTTTCCCACAGCGTTGGTGACGATCTATTATCACCGCATTCTCAGCTTATATACCTGCGTCCTATCCGTGCTGGCGATGCTGGGTTCCTATCTGGTGGCGAGCTATCTGCTGCTGCCTCCGGTGTTTCGCAATCGCTACGGCTTCCACTATGTGATGGTGGATACCGCCATTCCCCAGGCGATCTATTATCTTTGCTTCGCCGTGCTGGCCCAGATCCTCAACCGCCAGAGCATGGGCGTCATCCGTCAGTTTTATGACGCCAGCCGGAAAAACGAGATGCTTTCCCTGGAAAAGGAAACGGCGGAGTTCCGGGGACGGATCCAGGAGCGCGAGCGGATCAGCCGGGATATCCACAACAGCGTGGGACATACCATCACCGCGGCCATCTTCGCCCTGGAAGCTGCGAAAATGCAGCGCCCCAAGGAACCGGAAGCGGCCGACGAAAAAACGGACCGGGCCATTGCGCGCATGCGGGAGAGCATGGACATCATCCGCAACAGCGTGCGCATGATGAACGACCAGAATATCATGGACGTGCAGGAGCTGGAAAAGCTGCTGCTTCTCTGCTGCCGTCAGACGGAGCAGGATTCGGACGTTACGATCGACGCGGATTTCAGCGGGCTGGAAAGCGCCGCGGAAACGCCCATGAGTAGCGAGCGAATGAGCTTTCTTTACGGAATGGTGCAGGAATGCGTGACCAACGGCATGAAGCACGGCGGAGCGCACAGATTCCGTTTGAAATCCGCAGTGGAGGACGGCGAAATCTACGTCGAAGTATGGAACGACGGCAAGGTGCCGGACGACGCGCCGCAGGAGGGCTTCGGTTTGCAGCATCTGAGGAGCTACGCGGAAAAAGCGGGAGGCAGCTTTCAGATCAAGGCGGGCTACGGTTTTTCCGTTCGCCTTTCGCTCCCCCTGGAAAAGCTTTGAGGAGGGACAGAATGATCACGGTCGCAGTGATCGGCGGCGGCGCCTCCGGGATGATGGCTGCGTTGACAGCCGCTTCCCGCGGCGCCGCGGTTACTGTATTTGAGCGGCAGAGCCGGCTTGGACGAAAGCTGGCCGTTACGGGCAACGGCCGCTGTAATCTGACGAATCTTCACGCTTCGCCGGAATCCTATCACGGGACGGATCGGAGCTTTGCCGTCCCCGCCCTCCGGCGATTCGGGCAGGAGGAAACACGGAAATACTTCCGTGAACTTGGCCTCATTACCGTCGCAGAGCCGAACGGCAAGGTCTATCCTCTGTCGGATACGGCGGGCAGCGTGGTGGATGTGCTGCGCTATGCGCTGGACGCAGCGGGCGTTCGTCTCCTTGACGGCTGTGAGGTGAACCGTCTGGAGAGGACAAAAAACGGCTTGCTTATTTCGTGGGCGGGCGGCAGTATGGCCGCGGACCGCGTGATCGTGGCCTGCGGCGGCATGGCGGGGGAGCGCTTCGGCGGCACAGGCCTGGGCTACCGCCTGCTGGGGGAGCTGGGCCATCCCTGTACGCCCCTGCGCTGTGCGCTGGTGCAGCTGCGCTCCGATAATCCCGGCTGCCGCAGCCTGAAGGGTGTGCGGGCGGACGCCGGCGTCACGGTGACCCGCCGCGGCAGGATTCTGGCCGCGACGGAGGGCGAAGTGCAGTTCACCGACACGGGGCTCTCCGGTCCCGCGATCTTTGAAATCTCCCGAACCGCGCTGGAGCAGCCGGAGACCGTGGTGAACCTCGATCTTGTCAGGGACCTCAGCGAGGAGGAATTGGCCGGGATGCTGCTTCGCCGCGCAAAAAACACGCCCCGGCTGACGCTGGGAGATGTGTTTGTGGGAACGGTGCAGAACCGCATCGGACGGGTGCTGGTTGCCGCAGAAGGATTGAAAGCCTCGGAAAGCGTGGCCGGGCTTGCGGAAAAAACGGCGCTGAGACTGGCGAAAAGGGCAAAATGCTTCGCCTTTCCCGTGACCGGGGATCTGGGCCCCGCCAATGCCCAGGTGACGGTGGGCGGCATTCGGACGGACGGTTTCGATCCGCACACGATGGAAAGCCGGCTTTGTCCCGGCGTCTATGCCTGCGGGGAAGTGCTGGATGTGGACGGGGACTGCGGCGGGTATAATCTCCAGTGGGCCTGGTCCAGCGGTCGCCTTGCAGGCGTGTGCGCTGCCGGGGGATAAGATGCTGCGATTAAGAAATCTGACCCTGTCCCCGGAGGAGGATCGGCCGGAAAAGCTGAAAAAACTGGCCGGAGAAGCGTTGGGACTTCCTCCTTCGGAAATCAGGGAGCTGCGGATCGTGCGCCGCAGCATCGACGCGCGGAAAAAGGATCGCGTCAAGCTCCTCTATACCGTGGATGTCTCGGTGGAGGAGGAAGACGCTCTGGCGGAAAACGTCAGTGCCGAGCTGGCCGCTCCGGAAGATGCGTTCCGCATGCCCGAGCCGAAGGGCTTGCCCGGGCAGCGCCCGGTCGTGGCAGGCTTCGGGCCGGCCGGAATGTTCATCGCACTGGCGCTGGCGGAAGCCGGTCTGCGTCCGCTGGTGCTGGAACGGGGCCTGCCCGTGGAGCAGCGCCGCGAAAAAGTCCGGCTGCTTCGGGAAACGGGTGTGCTTGACCCGGAATGCAACGTGCAGTTCGGGGAGGGCGGCGCCGGCACCTTCTCCGACGGAAAACTGAATACCGGCATCGGCGGTTCGGAGGCCGCCTATGTCCTGCGCCGTCTGGTGGATTTCGGGGCAAAGCAGCGCATCCTCTGGGACGCAGCGCCCCACGTCGGCACCGACGTGCTTGCCCAGGTGGTAGCAAATCTTCGCAGGCATATCCAGTCTCTGGGCGGGGAGATCCGCTTCGGCTGCCGGGTCGCCGATTTGATCCTTCGGGACGGCGTTTTGATGGGCGTCCGGACGGAATCCGTCGACGGGATGGGGGAGATCGACTGCGACACCCTGTTTCTGGCGGTGGGACACAGCGCCAGAGATACCTTTGAAATGCTGCTGCGCCGCGGTGCGGCGATGGAACCCAAGCCCTTTGCCATGGGCGTTCGCATCGAACACCTGCAGGAACGGATCGACCGGATCCAATACGGGCGCTATGCCGGACATCCTTCCCTCGGCGCAGCGAGCTACAAGCTGGCGGTGCATCTGCCGGACGGTACGGGGGTTTATACCTTCTGCATGTGTCCCGGCGGCTATGTGATGGCGGCGGCCTCCGAGGAAGGGGGCGTCGTCACCAATGGAATGAGCTATTCCGGCAGAGCGGGGAAGAACGCCAACAGCGCCCTGCTGGTTTCCTTGAAGCCGGAGCAGTTTCCGGAAAAGGACCCGCTGGGCGGGATGCGCTGGCAGCGGAGCCTGGAAAAGCGCGCGTTTGCATCCGGCGGAGGAAGCTACGCTGCGCCGGTACAGACCGTGGGGGATTTTCTGGACCGCCGGCCGTCGACCGGCCCCGGCAGCGTCGTTCCCACGTACCTGCCGGGCGTACGATACGGAGACCTGGATCGGTCGCTTCCCAGCGTCATCACCGATTCCCTGCGGGCCGGCCTGCCTTTGCTGGACCGAAAGCTGAAAGGCTTTGCCGATCCGCAGGCGATCCTCACCGCGCCGGAAACCCGTTCCAGCTCCCCGGTGCGCCTGCTGCGCCTGGAAGACCGGCAAGCGGTCGGCATTCGCGGCCTGTACCCCTGCGGGGAAGGGGCCGGTTGGGCCGGCGGCATCGTCTCCGCCGCCGCGGACGGGCTCCGAAGCGCTGCAGCATATTTGAAGAAATTGAAGTAACCGAAACCGAAAAGAAAACCCGCCGTCTTAGAACGGCGGGTTTTGCTGCAAGAAAGCAATAATCAAATGGCAGAGAATGAAATTCGCAGAAATAATTATATAATCGGATTGACAAATCATAACGGACGTGCTATACTGTGCCTGTCAGAAGGAGAGGTGTATGGCAAAGTGAAAAAGACGCTGTACAGTCTGCTGCTGGATGAAGATGTGGTGCGGGCGGTGGATCAGCTGGCGCATCGCCGCGGGACCAGCCGCAGCGCGCTGGTGAATCAGCTTCTGGCGGAACAGCTGGATCTGATGACGCCGGAGCGCAGGATCGCCGAGGTTATGCAGGTCATGGAATCCCTCTTCCGGCCGGACCCTGAGCTGATCCCCATGGTTACTCCCAATGCCCTCAGCATGTCCATGAAGAGCGCGCTGGATTATAAATACCGGCCTACGGTGAAATACGAGGTGGAGCTTTACCGCAGCGGGGAAGGCTCCATCGGGGAACTGACGGTATCCTACCGGACGCAGTCCGCCGAGCTGCTGAATGCCATGGGGCGGTTTTTCCGCCTGTGGAAGCAGCTGGAGGACGCTTATCTCGCGCCCAAGCTGGGCCACGAAGTCCCCTGCGTTCTTTATGACGGCAAATTCGTCCGCAGCATTTCCGTTCCCAGCCGGGATTGCTCGGCAAAGGAACTGGCGGAAACCATCTCGGAATACGTTCATTTGTTTGACAGGCTTTTGAAAGGCTGTCTGTCCGGCAGGCTGAACGCTGCGGAAGCAGAGCGGCAGTATGCCGCCCATGTCAACGCCGGCGGCCTGCTGATTTAAGGAGGCGAACATCATGGACAGCAATAAGTACACGCAGAAAACGGTGGAAACTCTGAAAGCCGCCCAAAATCTGGCGGAGGAAAACCACAACCAGTATATCACACCTGAGCACATCCTGTTCGGTCTGCTGTCCCAGGATAACGGTCTGATCCCGTCGCTGTTCGAGAAACTGGGAGCGGACAATGAAGCTATCCTGACGGAGCTCAGCAGCGAGATTTCCAAGCTACCCAAGGTGGGCGGCGCGGACGACAAAATCTATATTTCCCATGAAACGGAGCGGGTCCTGCGGGCTGCGGAAAAAGCGGGGGACTCCATGCATGACGAATACCTCAGCGTGGAACACCTGATGCTGGGCATCTTTGCCGCGCCGACGGCGGCGATCCGCCGGATCCTCAGCGACCACGGCATCCGAAAAGCCGCCTTTGCGGAGGCGCTCAGCCAGGTGAAGACGTCGCCGGTCACCAGCGACAATCCCGAAAGCACCTATGACGCCCTCTCCAAATACGGGACCGATCTGGTCAAACGCGCCAGGGAACAGACGCCGGACCCGGTCATCGGCAGAGACGCGGAGATCAGAAACGTGATCCGCATCCTCTCCCGCAAGACGAAGAACAACCCCGTCCTCATCGGCGAACCCGGCGTGGGCAAGACCGCCATCGCCGAGGGCCTGGCCCAGCGGATCGTCCGGGGCGACGTGCCGGAGGGCTTGAAGGACAAATCCATCTTTTCCCTGGATATGGGCGCGCTGATCGCCGGGGCAAAATACCGGGGCGAATTTGAGGAACGGCTGAAAGCGGTGCTGGAGGAGATACGCAAGAGCGAAGGGAAGATCCTCCTGTTCATCGACGAGCTGCATACCATCGTCGGCGCAGGCCGCACGGAGGGCAGCATGGATGCGGGCAATCTGTTGAAGCCCATGCTGGCCAGGGGTGAGCTGCACTGCATCGGCGCGACGACGCTGGACGAATACCGCAAGTATATCGAAAAGGACGCTGCCCTGGAGCGGCGCTTCCAGCCCGTCATGGTGGATGAACCCACAGTAGAGGATACCATTTCCATTCTCCGCGGCCTGAAGGAGCGGTATGAGGTTTTCCACGGCGTGCGCATCCACGACAGCGCTTTGGTGGCGGCGGCCACCCTGTCCAACCGCTATATCAGCGACCGGTTCCTGCCGGATAAAGCCATCGACCTGGTGGACGAAGCCTGCGCCAAGCTGCGCACGGAGATCGATTCCCTGCCTTCCGAGCTGGACGATGTGCGGCGCAAGGTGATGCAGCTGGAGATCGAGGAAATGGCCCTGAAAAAAGAGACCGACCAGCTCTCCCAGGAGCGGCTCGGGAAGCTGCGGGCCGAGCTTGCGGAGCAGCGGGATCTGTTCAATGAGATGAAATCCCGCTGGGAGCGGGAGAAGGACAGCGTGGAATCCGTGAAGACCCTCAAGAGCGAGATCGAGCGGGTGAAGGGCGAGATCGAAAACGCCCAGCTGCGCTATGAGTATGAGACGGCGGCCAAGCTGAAATACTCTGATCTGCCCGCCCTGGAGCAGAAACTGAAGGAAGCGGAGGAAGCAGGGGCCGCGAAGAAAGGCGACAGCCTGGTCCACGACACGGTGACGGAGGAGGAGATCGCCGATATCGTCGCCAAGTGGACGGGAATCCCGGTTTCCAAGCTGATGGAGAGCGAGCGGCAGAAGCTGCTGCAGCTGGACAAGGTGATCCATAAGCGGGTCGTCGGCCAGGATGAAGCCGTGCAGAAGGTGACGGAAGCGATCCTTCGCTCCCGCGCCGGCATCGCAGACCCCAACCGCCCCATCGGCAGCTTCCTGTTCCTCGGCCCCACGGGTGTGGGCAAGACGGAACTGGCCAAAGCGCTGGCGGAGTGCCTCTTTGACGACGAGCACAGCATGGTGCGCATCGACATGACGGAGTATATGGAGAAGTTTTCCGTCAGCCGTTTGATCGGCGCGCCTCCGGGATATGTGGGTTATGACGAGGGCGGCCAGCTGACGGAAGCGGTCCGCAGGAAACCCTACAGCGTTGTGTTGTTTGACGAGGTGGAAAAAGCCCATCCCGACGTGTTCAACATCCTGCTGCAGATCCTGGACGACGGACGCATCACGGATTCCCAGGGCCGTACCGTGGATTTCAAGAACACAGTCATCATCCTCACCAGCAATCTGGGCAGCCAGTATCTGCTGGACGGCGTAAGGGAAGACGGCACGATCCGGGAAGACGCCGAGGAAGCGGTCATGGGCGAACTGCGCCGCTGCTTCCGGCCGGAGTTCCTGAACCGGCTGGACGAGACCATCTGCTTCCGCCCGCTGACGAAGGACAACCTGACCGGCATCATCGATATCCTGACGGAATCCCTCCGCAGCCGCCTGGCGGAAAAGTCCCTGGGTCTGGTGCTGACGGAGGCCGCGAAGACCTATGTCATCGACAACGCCTATGATCCGGCCTACGGCGCGCGGCCGCTGAAGCGCTTCCTGCAGAGCCGGGTGGAGACCCTGGTCGCACGAAAGATACTGGGCGACGAGCTCAGCGCAGGGGATACCATTACGATCGATGTGTCGAACGGTCAGCTGATCTGCAGATAATCTGGCCATAGCGAGTCCCCGGCAGGTTAAAACGCCTGCCGGGGCTTTTTTTCTTGCATTAGCGGGAAAAAGGCGGTATAAATAAAGAAAGACAAATTCGGGAGGAATCACCATGTATCAGGATGGAAAACTCTGGATCGCAAAATCCGTGAACGGCGAAAAGGTATGCATCGAACCCGACAAAGCCAACCGGCACGGCCTCATCGCCGGCGCAACCGGCACCGGCAAGACCGTCACCCTCAAGGTCCTGGCGGAGAGCTTTTCCGACATGGGCGTGCCCGTGTTTCTGGCGGACGTCAAGGGCGACCTGGGCGGCATGGTGGCTCCCGGCCGCGACACGGAGGATATGCAGAAGCGCATCGCCCGTTTTGGTATCGAGGGCTGGAAATACCAGGCCTATCCCACCCGCTTCTGGGATGTTTACGGAGAGGGCGGGCATCCGATCCGCACCACCATCAGCGACATGGGGCCCCTGCTCATGGCCCGCGTGCTGGGTCTGAATGAAACGCAGACCGGCGTCCTCAACATCGCATTCCGCGTAGCGGATGAAAACGGATTGCTGCTGCTGGACCTGAAGGACCTCAAGGCCATGCTGCGCCTCATTTCCGAGCAGGCCAAAGAACTGAGCCTGGAATACGGCAATATCGCGCCGCAGTCCGTCAGCGCCATCATCCGCAGCCTGGTCTCTCTGGAGGACCAGGGGGGCGACCTGTTCTTCGGCGAACCGGCCTTTGAGGTGAAGGATTGGATACAGACCACCTATGACGGGCGGGGATGGATCAATATCCTCCACTGTGTGAAGCTGTTCCAGCATCCCGCGCTGTATTCCACCTTCCTCCTGTGGATGCTGTCGGAACTCTATGAGAATCTGCCGGAGGCCGGCGACCTTACCAAACCGAAGATCGTGTTCTTCTTCGATGAGGCGCACCTCCTGTTCAATGAAGCGCCGAAAGCGCTGCTGCAGAAGATCGAGCTGATCGTGCGCCTGGTGCGCAGCAAGGGCGTTGGCGTCTATTTCATCACCCAGAGCCCCACGGACCTGCCCGGCGATATCCTGGCGCAACTGGGAAATCGCGTGCAGCATGCCCTCCGCGCCTATACCCCGGCGGAGCAGAAAAAAGTCAAGGCCGCCGCCGAGACCTTCCGGCCCAATCCGGAATTCAAAACGCTGGACGCCATTATGGAGCTCGGCACCGGCGAAGCGCTGGTCTCCTTCCTTTCCGCCGACGGCAGCCCCATGGCGGTGGAGCGCTGCTTCATCCTTCCGCCCCAGAGCCGCATGGGCAGCATCAGCGACGAGGAGCGGGCGTCGGCCATCGCTAACGACGGCATCGGGGACCGATATGATACGCCCGTAGACAGGGAATCCGCCTATGAGATTCTGGCGGCCAGGGCGGAAGAAGTACAGGAGGAGCTGGAGCGGGAGCAGGAGGAAAAGCAGGCGGCCAAGGAAGCCGCAGCGGCGCAGAAGGCTGCGGAGAAAGAAGCGCTGGCAGCGCAGAAGGCCGCGGAAAGAGAGGCCGCGGCTGCACAGAAAGCGTCGGACCGGAAAAAGAGCCAGGTCATGAAAAAGGCGGAGCGGATCACAACCAACGCCGCCAAGAGCGCGACCACCAGCGTCATCAGCAGCACCATCCGGCGTCCCACCGGCAAAAAGCTGGGCGTGGGAAAGCGGGCGGTCAACAGCGCTTTCAACAGCGTCGTCAACGGCGTCGGCAGGGAAATCAGCGGCAGCATCGTCCGCGGCATTTTCGGCACGCTGACGAAAAGATAACAGAGTCTAAGAGAGTGGAAATGGCCGCCGGGAACCCGGCGGCCATTCTTCAGCGCTCTTATTCCTTGCTGCGGTCCCAGTCTTCCTTGAGACCCGGCGGCGTGGTCTGCTTTTCATAGACGGGGTTATAGGTGAGGCTGCCGAAGAATTTCAACGCCTCCGCCCGTTCCTTGCGCTTGGGGGTGATGGGTTCGTCGGGGATAGCCCGCACCTGCGCGTCGTTGCGGCACTGCGCGCCGGCTTTGAATTCGGGGTGGGTCCAGATGAAGATGTCGCCCCGCTGTACGCCCATGATGACGCGCTCGCCAAGCTCATCGGGGGTCATAAAGATGTTGCTGAAATCCGGAAAAGCCGGCATCTTCGGCGCTTCCTCACCATCCTTGCGGGGAGGGGGCGCGAAGGGAATTTCGCCCTTGTTTTTCAGCGCTTCCGGTCTGACGGCGGAGGAGCTGATGCCCAGCTGGCTGTTGGTGGGTCCCGGATAAAGCACGCTGGCGCCCACGTTGGTGCCCTGCAGATCGGCGGCGCAGCACTCCATGAGACCGCTGACGAAGAATTTCGTTGTGTTGTAAAGCGCGCAGCCGTCCACGGCGAAAACGCCGCCGGTGGAGGAGGTGGAAACCACATGGGCTTCCTCACCGTGCTTGAGCATCCTGGGAACGATGGTCTTGATGCCGTTGACCACGCCCATGCAGTTGATGCTCATGATGAAATCCCAGTCATTCCAGGTGGAATCCCAGGCGTTGCGCCCGGCGGACACGCCGGCGTTGTTGACCAGAAGGTGGATTTTGCCATAGACTTCTTCCGCCTTGTCAGCGGCTTTGGCATAAGCCTCCCGGTCCGTCACGTCCAGGGGAATGGCGATGGCGTCATATCCCCGTTCCTCGTACCACTTCATTGCTTCCTTGAGCGCATCCTCCCGCTTGTCCACGACGCAGACCTTCATGCCGTGCTTGGCGCAGGCGTGGGCAATGCCGCTGCCGATACCGCTGGCGCTGCCGGTGATAAAGGCAACCTTGTCCTTGAATTCACGAATCATGATAATTCCTCTTTCCTTGTTTATTTTGCTGTATAGATGATAGCAAATGACGGGCAAAATTGCAAGAGATTCACAAAACAAATGCGATATCGGAGAATTCGGAAAAAGCGCTTGACAAAAGAGGAAAATCGGGTATAATTACGAATGTTCGCCAGAGAAGCGATAAAGCGGGATTGTGTAAGGGTAGCACAGCGGACTCTGACTCCGTATGTGAGGGTTCAAATCCTTCTCCCGCTGCCAAATCGAGTGGCAATAACGGATTTCACGTTGTTGCCACTCGATTTCTATATCATTGCAGGCTTTTGCCTGCATTTTTCTTACGCGAGCTTGGAAGAACGTCTCCTTTGCACAGACTTCTATATCAGCTGCTGCTCGTTGATCATCAGCTTGAATTCAAGGCCAAGCTTTTCAGCGGCTTTCCGGCATAGAATCATACGCTGCAGAAAGATTTCAAAATAATCCATCACGGAGCCGTAACGGGTATCAACAGACAGCTTCAATTTGATGATCGTATGAGCTCCGTTGATTTTCAGCTCTGCTTTTTTAACTGAGTAGTTTACGCGGTCATGGATATCAAAAGCAGATTCATCCTGATTCCGCACACGATTCCGCCGCACATCGCTTTTATCTGCCAGAATCAAGGCCGCAGCAAGCGGGCTGACAGGCACTCCGGTTCCTTCGTCGTGATTCCCGATGGCCGCGACGATCTGGCCGATCTCTTCAGCCGGAAAGCCCAGGTGGTCCAGAATGCGAAAAGCCATGATTGCGCCTGACTGACTATGCGCCACGCGGTTTACCAGATTCCCGATATCATGGAGATAAGCTGCAATTTTCGCGAGCTCTACAGTGCGCGGCGGGTATCCGAGACTGGATAGGATATACCCGGTTTTTTCTGCCACCAGCGTCACGTGAGCAAAGCTGTGCTCCGTAAAGCCGAGCGCTGACAGCGTTGCATCTGCCTGCCGGATATAAGTGTTGATTTCTTCATTTTCCTTGATTTCCTGATATGTCACATTTCCACATCCTTCTCATGTAAAATCGGAGTAAAGCATCGCTGTTATCTGTTCCCGTTAGTAAATAATAAGATCAATGCAAGCGAATCCATATGCGTGTTGTTCATGAAGCGGCGGGGATGACCCCACCGCCAGGCAGCTGAAAGATATCCGCTCGTGATCAACGATCTCCGTCGCAGCACTCATGTCTAAAAAGCACGGTTTCTATCATGAAAACCGTGCCCTTTGCGTTCTCAGCGGCAATGGCGCTTACCGCAGGTTATGACTCTGATCCGTCCACCGGACCGGCTTTTCGCCGCTGTCTGCGCCGCGCTGCGCATTCTGCTGCAGCATCAGCTGCCGCAGACCATCCATCCTTTCGTCCAGCTCCGCGCTGAGATGGGCGCAGGTGTAAAGCTCTCGCTCCATATCCGCGGCAAAATCAAAATCCTTTTTATACCGAAGCTGATGCTCCAGCGTCGCCCAAAAATCCATCGCCAGGGTCCGCAGCTGTATCTCCACCCGCATATATTTCTTTTCGTGAGCCAGAAAAATGGGAACGGAGACGATCATGTGCAGGCTTCGGTAGCCGTTGGGCTTGGGGTTGCGGATATAATCCTTTCGTTCCAGAAGAATGATATCGTCCTGCTGCATCAGCGCTTCCGACAGCATATGCACGTCTTCCCGGAAGGAGCAGATGACCCGGACGCCCGCCACATCGTTCAGGTTTTCTTCGATGGATTCCAGCGTAAAGGGATGACCGCGCCGCTCCAGCTTTTCCAGAATGCTGGGCAGCGTTTTCAGCCTGCTTTTGATGCCGGTGATGGGGTTGCGGTCGAATTGCAGGGAGAACTGTTCGTTCAGAACATTGAACTTGGTGACCACTTCCATCATGGCGCAGCGATAATACGACATGAGCCTGTTCAGCTCCTGCATCCGTTCCAGGGAAACCTGCCCTGTGCCGGGACCCAGGAGCTCCTGCATGCTGTCGGAGAGGAAGCCGCTCTTATTCTGTGACATAGCGCCGCACCTCCTTGTAAAAGTATTCTACCCTGAATCCTGTCGGAAGTCAATCGGATTCCGGCCGCCGTCTCACACCGCTGCCGCGCAGGCATAGAATGAAGAGGAGCCGAAAGGCGACAAATCCGATAGGAGAATAACTATGCCGACTTTTCAGAATTATGCGACCGTTTCCTATCAAGGCCGGACGGCGGTATCCAACCTGGTCACGGGGGAGATCGCAGCCAGTCTGCGCATGACGAAAACGGCGGTCACGGACACCTATGAACCGGGGGATAGCATCACCTATGCGGTGAGTATCCTCAATTCCGGCAGCACTGAGCTGAGCGGACTGACCCTCAGCGACGACCTGGGAGCTTATCAATTCGGAGCGCAGACCCTGACGCCGCTGGATTATGCGGCGGGTTCTGCCCGTGTGTATATCGACGGCGAACTGCAGGACGCGCCGGCAGCGCTGGCCGGTCCGCCGCTTCGCATCACCGGCCTCAGCGTGCCCTCGGGCGGCAATACCATCGTTCTTTACACAGCCAGGACCAACGCGTATGCGCCGGGTTGTTCCGAGGGCCAGATCATGAATACGGCGACGCTGTTCGGTACGGGGATCACGGAAGCCTTGCAATCCTCCGCTGCCGTCACGCCGTCGTGCAATGCGGATTTGAAGATCACGAAAACCGTTCAGCCTGCGATGGTGCGGGAAAACGGCGTGATCACGTATGCTTTCCACATCACGAATCTCGGCGGTCTGCCGGCGGAAGGCAGCGACAACGTCACGGTCAGCGATTCCTTCGATCCTGTCCTGCATGACATCACGGTCACGCTGAACGGGCAAATCCTCAGTGACAGCCAGTATGCCTATGACGCGACCAGCGGCGTATTTTCCACCGTTCCCGGCGTCGTCACAATCCCGGCGGCAAGCTTTGCCCAGGACCCGGCCACCGGCATATGGACGCGCAGCCCCGGCGAAGCGACGCTGACGGTGAGCGGCAGGATCTGAATGCGCGAGGTCTCGGCGCCGCAGGGAAACCTGCGGCGTTTCCGCACTTGCAAAGGGGACGGGCATTTGCTACAATGTGCCGGGTATCTTGAGGGAAATGAGGGCATGACATGGCATTTGCGATCATCCGAAGGGAAGGGAAGGCCCGCCGCGGCCGATTCGAAACCGCGCACGGGACCGTAGAAACGCCGGTATTCATGAATGTGGCGACCCAGGGGGCCATTAAGGGCGGCCTGAACAGCGAGGACCTGGAGCGGCTGGACTGCCGCGTCGCCCTTTGCAACACCTATCATCTGCATCTTCGGCCGGGAGAGGACGTCATCAAATCCCTGGGCGGACTTCACGGTTTTATGGACTGGCGTCTGCCGATCCTGACGGACAGCGGCGGATTCCAGATTTTTTCCCTGGCCTCCCTGCGGAAGATCACGGAGGAGGGCGTCGCTTTTCGCTCCCACATCGACGGCGCGAAAATCTTCATGTCCCCGGAGGACAGCATCCGCATTCAATCCGGCCTCGGCTCCGATATTGCCATGGCCTTCGATGAATGCGTGAAGATTCCGTCTCCACGCGAATACATCGCCGAATCCTGCGAGCGCACTTACCGCTGGCTGCTGCGCTGCAAGGAGGAGCTGCGGCGCATGAACGAGCGGGAGGACACCGTGAACCGCGGTCAGCAGCTGTTCGGCATCAATCAGGGCGGGATCGACCGGGAGCTTCGGCTGAGCCACATGGCCAAAATCGCGGAACTGGACCTTCCGGGCTACGCTGTGGGCGGTCTTGCAGTGGGGGAGAGTACGGAAGAAATGTACGCCACGCTGGATTATCTGGTGCCGGAAATGCCGGAGGACAAGCCCCGTTACCTCATGGGCGTGGGGACGCCGGAAAACATCGTGGAGGGCGTGGCCAGAGGCATCGATTTCTTTGACTGCGTCATGCCCGCAAGAAACGGGCGGCATGCTAAATTTTTCACGCACGGCGGGACCATGAACCTGAAAAACGAGAAATACGCCAGAGATGAACGGCCGATAGAGGAGGGCTGCGGCTGTCCTGTCTGCCGCCGCTATTCCCGCGCCTATATCCGCCATCTGTTCAAGGCGGAGGAGATCATGGCGCTCCGCTTCGGCGTCCTTCACAATCTCTGGTATTACAACCACCTGATGGAAGAAATCCGGAATGCCCTCGCTGACGGCCGCTTCGCGGAGTTCCGGCGGGAGTTTTACCGTCAGAGAGAAAATGATTGACTTTGTGTGAGCGCGAATATATAATCAAGTATCTAAAACTGGAGGGTTTTTCATGGAAGGTTTGGGTAGTTACAGCGGTATTATTATGATCGTCCTGCTGTTCGCGGTGTTCTATTTCTTCCTGATCCGGCCTGAGAACAAGAAGAAAAAGAAGCTGCAGGAAATGCGCACCAATCTGCAGGTGGGGGATCAGATCACAACCATCGGCGGCATCGTGGGCAAGATCGTCGGCATTAAGGACGACATGATCACCTTTGAGACCGGTGAAGATCGGGTGCGTCTGCAGATCATGCGCTGGGCCATTTCCACCAACGGGATCGATACCCAGGGTTGATAGCATATTGTTTGCATGCCTCCGCATATCCTTTGAACGAGGATATGCGGAGGTGCTTTTTTATGGTCAAACGGTCGGGAAAGAATTCGTTCGGTGCATTTTGGCGCATTCCGGGAGCGACGGCAGCAAGCCTTGTGCTGCTTCTTTGCGTCGAAGCGGGATTGATCCAAAAGGGTGTTCTCAGCATAAAACAAGCTGAGCCGGGAATCATCCTTTGCTGCCTGATTGCAGGAACGGTCGGCGCTGCGTTGAAGCAGAAAGGAGAGGGAAGCAGTCGAACGATGCTGCTTGGGTGCGCGATCCCCGCGATCCTTCTAATGATGTCCGGTGTCGTCTTTTCTGAGGGAAGCCAGATACAGCCGGAAATCTTCGCTCATGCGATTTGCGTCATTCTTCCGGGACTGATAACTGCAATGGGCGTAGAGCTGAGAAACAAGAAAGGGAAAAAGCGAAGAATCCACAGACGATCCTCATTCAAATGAACAGTTTACATATTATCGGTTGGTGATACCAGATATTGTGGCAATGCCGTGAGATAACACAATAACCTGGAAAAATCGACGGATTTTCAGGACTTTTCGTGAACTTTCGGATAACCCGTTACAGAAGTAGACATAATGTAGTAGACATAATATCTATGCATAATGCACAAAATTACGGTTTTTCCGGCGAATCTCTTGAAAGCCGGACGACGCTGTATTATGATGTAATCCGAGCCGGAAAGGCGCTTTCTTTTTCCCTTCCGCCCGGAGCAAGGGCGGAGGTATCGCGACATGGAACACTCTCAGGCGCAGAAGCGGATGCTGATTTGCGCCGCATTCTTTTCTTTCGGGACGCTTTGCGGCGCGCTCTCTTTCCTTCAGCTTTCCGTTCCCGCGTCCATGCACATCTGGGAGCTGGTTTTTGGTTTTGTTGCGCGTCGTCCGCTGCTCCTCGTTCCGGCGGCTTTCTGTGCCGCTCCGCTTCTGTTGCTCGTTTTCGGCTTTTCCGCGTCGGGATTTGTTTTCTCCGATCTTATTTTGACGTTTGCCGGATTCGTTTCTGCTTTTGCTGTTGGAATGCTTCTGAGATTTACGCACGATGGGTTCCTTTGCTCTGCATTCCTTTGGCTTGCCTGCCTGTGCCTGGTGGTGACCGCTGCCTCTGTCCGGCGGCTGTCGTTTCTCATCCGCACGCAGATTCGTTCCGGCGGACTGTTGCGTCCGGATTACGCCTATGATGCGCTGCGCATCAGCGTCTGTTTTTCCGTGATTCTTCTGGCAGCCTTTGCTCTCGCATATTACATTCTGAGTGTTTAGCCTCAGGGAAAGGAGGAAGTCTTTGACGGAACTTGAAAAGTCCCTGCGGGATTTTGAAGGCTATTTGAAAAAGGAAAAGAATGCTTCCTCCAACACCCTCAGCAGTTATCTTCGGGACCTCCGGCAGTTCGGCGAATGGCTTCGGAATACCGCGGAGAAAACGCTGCTGCAGGCGGGGGAGGAAGATATTTCCGCCTATTACCGCTTCCTCCGCGCTTCCGGCAAATCCCAGTCGACGGTGCAGCGATGCAGCGCGACCCTGCGTTCCTACTATGCTCATCTGCTTGAAAAACGAAAGCTGAAAGACAATCCCGCGCGGCATGTGACCATGGACCGGCAAAAGCGAAAGCTGCCGCAGATCCTGTCGAGCAGCGAGGTGGAACAGTTTTTGGAGCAGCCGGACACCCAGGAAGCCAAAGGCATCCGCGATAAGGCCATGCTGGAACTGCTCTACGCCACGGGCATCCGCGTTTCGGAGCTGATCGGCCTGGATATCGGAGACGTGAATCTGTCCGTTGGCTTTATCCGCTGCCGCGGGGAAACAAAGGAGCGCGTCATCCCCATGTATAAGGTCGCCGTCAAAGCGCTGAAGGACTATCTGGAGGATGTTCGGCCGGCCATGGTGGATGAGGTGGACGAGCCCGCGCTTTTCGTGAATCTCGGCGGCAGCCGCATGTCCCGCCAGGGTTTCTGGAAAATCGTGAAAGCCTATCAAAAAAAGGCCGGCATCGAGAAGGAGATCACGCCCCATACTCTGCGCCATTCCTTCGCAGCCCATCTTCTTGTCAACGGGGCTGATCTGAAGGACATTCAGGAGATGCTGGGCCATGCGGACCTCTCCACCACGCAGATCTACACCCAGGTCGTTCAGGATCATCTGACGGAGGTTTATCAGAAGGCCCATCCCAGAGCCTGACGGCTTGGCGAAAGCAAGGAGTCATTCGTTCCATGAGCTTATTCCGCCCCTATATCTATAAAAACAGGCCGGATCTGCTGGATAACGCGCCGGTCAAAAAGGGCTTTTTTCGTTTCTTTGAGCTGTATTTCCGAAAATTCTGGCGGTTTTTGACCCTGAATCTTTGGGTTTTCCTGCTGACGCTGCCCATGGTCCTCTATGTATTCTATACGCTGAACGGACTTTTTGCCGACCGCCTGAAGGAAATCGGCGACGGCGTGATCCTGCTGGCCGGCGTCGGTTTTATCGCTTCCTTTTTCAGCTTTGTGCCGGAGGTGCTCAATCGCCCGCTGCTGATTCTGTCCGTGCTGCTCTACGGTCCCATCACCATGGGCTTCACCTATATCCTGCGGAACTTCGCGCGGGAAGAGCATGCCTGGATGTCGGATTTCTGGAGCCGCGCCTGGAGCAATGTCAGGCAGGGGCTGTTTTTCGGCGTGGCGGACCTCCTGGTGCTCTGGATCTGCCTCAACGGCATGTTCGGCGGCATCGCGGAAGCCGGGAAAAACGTGGGCTATGCTCTGTCCGTCATTCTTTCCGTGATCTGCGGCCTTGTTCTGCTGGTGTGGCTTTTCATGCGGCACTATACCTATCTGATGGCCGTGACGGTCAATCTGAATGTCTTCCACATCCTGAAGAATGCCTGGCTGTTCGTGTTCCTGGGCTTCGGCAGGAATGTCCTCAGCAGCCTGGTGACCCTGGCCTGCATCGTGGTGACCTTCCTTCTTGCGCCGCTGCTGACCATCATCCTTCTGCCGCTGTTTTTCTTTTCCTTCAGCTGGTTCTGCACCGTTTTCACCTGTTACCCCATCATTAAGAAATACATCATCGTTCCGGCGCTGGAGGCGCAGGCGGCGGAGACTGCCGGGGAGCCAAACGCGGAAAAAGCGAACAGCGGCGGCGAACAAGTCGAGGAAACCGATTTGGAACCCGAATCGGAGGAATCACACGAAAACTAAAACAGCCGGAAGCCGGCGACATGAAATATCCCCCGTTCGTTTTCGAATGAGAACGAACGGGGGATAATCCATAAGCAAACACCGCGCAATTCGCGGCACAGATCATTCATGTCGATGATGCCGTCATGCTGACCAAAACCTCGACAATACCCAAGCATTCCCTCGGGTTTTCATCCGGCCTGGCGAAGAATCCATCTGCACGATCCGCGCTCCGGAATTGCGCGGTGCTGCCGTAAAGCGGCAGTGAGAGGTACATTCAGCTGTGCATCATCAGGTAGAGCTTTGCGGTGGCCTTGGCGTCGCACCAGGCCCGATGCGCGTCCTCCTGGGCGATACCGTGATAATCCGTAAGGTAGGTCAGCTTATAGCTGGGGAGCCCGGGCCAGACACGGCGCGCCAGCTTCACCGTGTCTACTACCGGATTCAGTATGCGGATGCCGAGCTTTTCCGCTTCCCGATAAAGGAAGGAACAGTCAAAGGACGCATTGTGGGCGATGAGGGGATCGTCGCCGAGGAAGGCAAGAAAACGGGGCAGCAGTGTGGAAAAGCGAGGCGCATCGGCTACCAGCTCGTCGGTGATGCCGTTGAGCAGCTGAACGGGGTAGGGGATATGGCAGCCGGGATTCACCAGGGAGGAGAAACGCGCGATGAATTCTCCGTGTTCCACCTTCACCGCGCCGATTTCCGTGATCCCGGCGGCGGTTCCGAATCCGGTGGTCTCCAAATCGAAGACGACGAAGCGATCAAAATCCCGTTCCATGGAAAAACGCATCAGGCAACCCTCCTTTGCCGTATCCTGTCGATTCAGAGCGTATCACAATGTTGAAAACAGGGCAAGACCGGAGTTTACAAAAGCACTTCGGCCTGATAAAATGGAAAAAACAAAATAAAAACAGGAAAGGATGGTTCACCATGCTGGAAAGCACCTGCTTCGTTGACCTTTTGAGTACCCCCTTCTCCCGCCGGGGCAGCTATCTCGCCTTTGCCAACCGCAACGACGGCGACGCCCAATTCGGCAAAAACACCCTGTATCTCACCACCTGCAAGGGCGGCGGCAGCGGCATGAGCGGCCTGAATGCCCAGAATTCCTGCCGCCAGATGTCCATGGAGCTGCTCTGCAAGGGGCAGAAGCTGCCCACAGTCATCTCTACGACCCCATCGGAAGTCATCCTCCAGTCCCTGAAGGGCAGCGCCCGTTTCTGCATCGCGGAAAAGAGCCTGATCCTCGGACGGGGCACCGACGGCCTGAGCCTTCGGATCAGCACACAGAGGGGCGCTTTCGGCAGCACGCCGCTGGAGCTTCCCAACGGCACCTGGCGCTTCACCTTCTCCGACGACACCGGGCTGCTCATCGTTTTCCGCGGCGCAGTCCAAGCCATGCCCGGCGGCGGCTTCGTGATCAACCCCGATCAGGAGGGCGTCTTTGAATTCGGCATCGAGGAATACGCGGCGGACCCCTGCGGCCGTGCGCTGGATTCCTACCCGGCCTATGACGAGGCCGTAGCGGCGGTGGAGAAGGAATTCGACGATTTCTGCACCAGCCTCTATCCCTCGCTGCCCGAGGAATTCGAGCCCATGCGCCGGCAGGCCCTCTGGACCACCTGGAGCCTGATGGTAGATCCGGACGGGGTCACGGCTTATCAGCACACCATGGTGAAGATGATGCGCATCATCTTCGAAAGCGCTTTCGGCTGGCAGCAGGCCATGCAGGCCATCTTCCTCAGCAAGGACACTCGCCTCGCCTGGGATATCCTGCGCTCCTGCTTCGATCATCAGGACGCCAACGGCCGCATCGAGGACGCGATCTCCCACAAGTCCGGCATGAGCAGCAGCATGAAGCCGCCCTTCCAGGGCGTCGCGCTGGACTGGCTCATGGAGCACTGTGACCTGAGCGCGATCCCGCTGGAGGAAAAACAGTTTGTCTATGACCGCATGGCGAAGTGGACGGAGTTTTTCTTCAAGTTCCGCGATATGGATGGGGACGGCGTATGGGAGAACCAGGGCGCCATCGAGACCGGCTGGGAGGACGCGGCTTACTTTTATGTGGGCTTCCCCCTGGCTTCCCCGGATATGAACGCCTACACGGTCCGCATGATGGACGCGCTGGCAAAGCTGGGAAGGAGCATCGGCGTGCCGGAGGCGGAGTGCGCCGCCTGGACGAAGCGGGCCGACGAGCTGACGGAGAAGCTGATCAAGATGCTCTGGAACGGGGACCGCTGGGTGGTGAAAAATATCCGCACCGGCGCCGTGGCCGATACCCTGAGCCTGCCCATCTCCGCAGCGCTGATCCTTGGCGACCGTCTGCCCAAGGAGATCATCGAGAAGACCGTGGATTTCATTTGGGCCAACGGTTTTATCACGCCCTTCGGCTTCGCCTCCGAAAGCCCGGAGAGTCCCTACTTTAACCACGGCTTCACCGCCGGCAGCGTGATCGTTCCCGCCCAGTTGATCATGTGCCTGTCTCTGGAAGCCGCCGGAAAGCCGGAGCTGGCAAAGGAAATGGGCCTGCGGTATGCCCGCACTCTGCGGGACAACGGCATGTTCCACATCCACAACGCCCTGGACGGGAAAGGGGAGCGCGGCCTGGTAGCCTTTGGCGAAAAGCAGCTCTTCTGGTCCTCCTGGGCTTCCTCCTGCTATCTCTTCCTGGCGGACCGCTACGGAAAGTAAGAACCGACACAAAACCCGCCCGGCAGCCGCCGGGCGGGTTTTATCTTGGCGTTCAGCGTTTATTTCGCTTCTTCCTCGTCCTTCTCCTTGGAGAGCATCACGTTGGCGAGGATGCCCAGGATCAGGGCGCAGGCCGTGGTACGGATGGTGACGTTGCCAAAGGAAATCATCATATTGCCGACGCCGGCAACGAGAATGATGGAAGCGACGAACAGGTTGCGGTTTTTGTTCAAGTCGACTTTCTGAAGCATCTTCAGACCGGAAACGGCAATGAAACCATAGAGCGCGAAGCAGACGCCACCCATGACGCAGTCGGGGATCGTTTCCAGAAAAGCGACCAGCGGGGAGATAAGGGAGAATACGATGCAGGCCACAGCAGCGCCCCAGATGGAGACGGTGGAGGCGTTGCGGGTGATGGCGACAGTGGCGATGGATTCGCCGTAGGTGGTGTTGGGGCAGCCGCCGAAGAAGGTGCCCACGATGGACCCGATGCCGTCGCCCAGGAGCGTGCGGGTGAGGCCGGGCTCCTCCAGAAGATCGACGCCCACGATGCTGGAGAGGTTCTTGTGGTCGGCCAGATGCTCCGCGAAGACCACGAAGCCTACAGGCACATATGCGGCAAATATGGTGAGAATGTAGGTCCCGTTGATCTGTGCCAACCCGCCCTTGCCCAGAGCGAAAGCAAAATCGGGGAGCTTGAAGACGCCGCAGCCATCAAAAGCGCTGTAGTTGATGACGATGAGGGCAGGATTGTTTGTCGCCTTGCCGATGAGGTAGAAGATGGTGGCGGCGATATAGCCCGCCAGAATGCCGATGATGAAGGGGATCAGCTTCAGGCTTCTCTTTCCGTAGGTGGCGGACAGCATGGTCACAGCCAGGGTGATCAAACCGCAGATCAGGCAAACATAAATGCTTCCTCCGGCGACGCTGCTGCTGGTAAGACCGCCCACGGCATTGCCGGACAGGCTGAGACCGATGGTTGCGACGACGGGCCCGATGATGACAGGGGGCATCAGCTTGTCGATCCATTTTACCCCGCAGAATTTAACGACGATGGCGATGATGACGTAGACGAGACCGGCCATCAGCGCGCCGATAATGATGCCCCAGTATCCCGCCTCGACGCTGAGACCGATGGCGGCGGCGCCGCTGAAAGCGGAGATGATGGAGCCGATGAAAGCGAAGGAACTGCCCAGGAACACAGGACTGCTGCTCCGGGTGCAGAGCAGGTAGATGATGCTGCCGCAGCCAGCGCCGAAGAGAGCGGCGGAGGCGGAAAGCACCGGCGACTGCAAGGCCTGATTCACGGAAGCGGGGACCGCGATGGTGGCGGCCATGATGGCCAGCAGCTGCTGGAGCGCGAAGAGCACGACCTGCCCGAATTTCGGTTTGTCCTTGATACTGTAGATCAGTTTCATATGTCCCTCCATAGTATTCCAGCCCTGCGGACAAAGAAAAATACCCTGCCGCCTGTTCGCCGGCAAGGTAACCACACGCGCTCTTCAGCGCCCCTGTGCGATTGTGCGATATCTTGTCGGCTTCACGAGCCGTCTTAAAGTTATCGTCCGTATGTTAGCATACAAGATGTAGTATGTCAACCGATTTTCCGACAAGAAGTAGCAAATCTTCGGTTATTCGAACACAAATCTTCGGCGTTTCAAACGCCGGAAAAGTTGACTTTTTCCGGCAACGGTGGTAAAAATATATGTCACATTCTATTAGGAGGCAAAATCATGAGCAAAGGGACATTTTACATCACGACCCCCATCTACTATCCGTCCGCCAATCTCCACATCGGGCACACCTACTGCACCGTGGCAACCGATGTCATGGCGCGGTATAAGCGAATGCGGGGTTTTGACGTGATGTTCCTCACTGGCACGGACGAGCACGGCCTGAAGATCGAGGAAAAGGCCAGGGAGGCCGGCGTCACGCCGCAGCAGTTCGTGGACCGCGTGGTCGCGGGCATCAAGGACCTGTGGAAGCTGATGAACATCTCCTATGACCGCTTTATCCGCACCACCGACGATTATCACGTCACCTCCATCCAGCGCATTTTCAAAATGATGTATGACAAGGGGGATATCTACAAGGGCGCTTACCGCGGCCTCTACTGCACCCCCTGCGAGAGCTTCTGGACCGAGAGCCAGTTGGTGGACGGCAAGTGCCCCGACTGCGGCAGGGAAGTGAAATACGCCGAGGAGGAAGCCTATTTCTTCCGGGCCAGCAAGTATGCCGACCGCGTGCGGGAGCTGCTCAAGACCACGGACATCCTGGAGCCCGCCAGCCGGGTCAATGAAATGATCAATAATTTCCTGGACTGCGAGGGCGGCCTGCAGGACCTCTGCGTCAGCCGCACCACCTTCAAGTGGGGCGTTCCCGTGGACTTCGATCCGGGCCACGTGGTCTATGTCTGGCTGGACGCGCTCTTTAACTATATGACCGCTCTGGGCTACTGCAACGACGCCCACCACGATCTGGAAAAATACTGGCCGGCCGACGTGCATTTCGTGGGCAAGGAGATCGTCCGTTTCCATTCCATCTACTGGCCCGCTTTCCTTATGAGCCTGGACCTGCCCCTTCCGAAAAAGGTCTACGGCCACGGCTGGCTGCTGCTGGACGGGGGCAAGATGTCCAAGAGCTTCGGCAACGTGGTGGACCCGGTGCTGCTGGCAAACCGCTATGGGGTGGACGCCCTGCGCTATTTCCTGCTGCGGGAATTCCCCTTCGGCAGCGACGGAAACTTCTCCAATGAAGCTCTGATCGCCCGCATCAACGCGGACCTGGCGAATGACCTGGGCAACCTGATCTCCCGCAGCGCCGCCATGATGGAAAAGTATTTCGACGGCGTCATTCCCGAAAAACGCGCCTCCGGCCCGGAGGATGAAGAACTCCTGGCGATGGTGAAGGCGCTGCCCGGGCGCTTTGAGGAGCAGATGGAGAAGTATGCTTTCCAGCAGGCTTTGCAGGAGGTTTTCAAGGTTCTCTCCCGCGCCAACAAGTACATCGACGAGACGGCGCCCTGGGTGCTTGCCAAGGACCCGGAAAAGGCGGAGCGCCTCGGCGGCGTGCTGTATAACCTGGCGGAGGCGGAGCGCGTCTGCGTGACCCTGCTGAAGCCCTTTATTCCCGACAGCGCAGAGAAGTTCCGGGTGATGCTGGGCGTCCCGGAGGATCGCTTCGGCTGGGACGACGCCCTGTGCTGGGGCGTGCTGACGCCCGGCACAAAGGTGAGCAAGGGCGAGAACGTCTTCCCCCGCATCGATATGCAGAAGGAACTGGCTGCGCTGGAGGCCATCCATCAGACCGCGAAGAAGGAAGCATCCCCCGCGGAAGAAAAAAAGCCGGAGGAGCCCGCTGCGGGCCTTGTTTCCATTTCCGAATTCCAAAAGCTGGATCTGCGGGTGGCAAAGGTCCTCAGCTGCGAGCCGGTGAAGAAATCCGATAAGCTCCTCTGCCTGCAGCTGCAGGTGGGCCAGGAGCAGCGGCAGGTGGTGTCCGGCATCCATGCCTGGTATCAGCCGGAGGATCTGATCGGTAAAAAGGTGCTGCTTGTTTATAACCTGACCCCGGCGAAGCTGCGGGGCGTGGAATCCTGCGGCATGATCCTCGCCGCCACGGTGGGGGATCGTGCCCAGGTGATCTTCGCGGACGACGCCATCCCCGACGGCAGCCGCCTTTCCTGAGCTTCCGGGGTAAAATCAAAACGATGATCATTGGATTTGCCGCCCACGGCCTGAAGCTGCGGGCGGTTTATTCTTGCGTTTTCAAGGAAACACCATGAGGGCCTGCCGGATGGCAGGCCCTCACAACGTCTTCGCGTCACACTTCCGCGATGGCTTCGATCTCAAACGCGCCGCCCTTGGGCAGGGCGCTCACCTGTACACAGCTGCGGGCAGGGAAGGGGGAAGTAAAATACCGGGCGTAGATTTCGTTCACGGCGGCGAACGCGCCTATATCCGTCAAAAACACCGTGGTCTTGACGACGCTGCCCGTATCCGTTCCCGCTTCCTTCAACACGGCGCTGAGGTTCTTCAGCGCCTGCTCCGCCTGCTCCGTGACGGTCGTTTTCAGGTTTCCGTCCGCCGGATCGATGCCCAGCATGCCGGACACATAGACCATGCCTCCCGCGCGGATCGCCTGGGAATAGGGACCGATGGCGGCAGGGGCTTCCTTGGATTCAATCGCTTTTTTCATATGGATTCTCCTTTATTTCCGTTTCATTCATAAACTGCCGAAAAGCCGTCGGCAGGGAATAGCGCTCCTTGATCTCCTCCGAAGAAGCCCAGATAAAGCCGTCCGCCGGGTTTTGACATTCGATCACCCATGCGGGAAGCTCCCAGAGGATATGGGTGAAAATATGCCGCTTTTCCGTGTGCCGGAGAAGCCGGATCGGGCGGCAGTTCCACGCCGCAGCGGCGTCAAGGGCGGCTTGCGCCTCCAGGTCGCCGGGCAGATTCGGGAATTCCCACAAGCCGGCCAGCAAGCCCTTCTTCGGGCGCTTCCGCAAAGCCCATGCGCCGCCGCAGCAGAGCAGAAACACGGTATGCCGCTCGACCCGGCGCTCCTTCAGCTCGCTTTTGAAGGGGATTTCTCTCCACAGTCCGGCGGAAGAAGAACACAGCTTTTGCAGAGGGCAAACGCCGCAGTCCGGCGCGCGGTTCGGCTGACACACCAGCGCGCCAAGCTCCATCAGCGCCTGGTTGAGCGCACCGCTGCTGACGCCGTCGAACAGCGGCGCCAGCGCCTGCCGGACCTCCGCCTTCGTGCGCTCCCTGCGGATATCCCCGCGGAAAGCCCTCAGTCTGGTCACGACACGCAGAACATTCCCGTCCACGACAGGGCAGGGGAGATCAAAGCAAATGGAAGCAATGGCCGCCGCCGTATAGTCGCCGATGCCGGGCAGCGCCCGGATCGCAGCGAAATCCGAAGGGAAGACCCCGCCGTATTCCCGGCAGATGATTTCCGCGCTGCGCTTCAGATTGCGGGCGCGGGAATAATAGCCCAGCCCTTCCCAGAGCTTCGAGAGCTGTTCCTCCGGGCAGACGGCCAGATCCTCGATCGTGGGCAAAGCAGTCAGGAAGCGGTGATAATACCCCTTGACGGCCTCCACGCGGGTCTGCTGACACATGACTTCGCTGAGCCAGACATGATAGGGCTCCCGGTCCGCACGCCAGGGAAGGGAGCGCTTGTTTTTTTCATACCAGGGCAGCAAAAGCCCGGCGATTTCCCGATCCAGCTCCACATCCACCCGACCTTTCGCCCTAACTCTACCATCCGGAAAGAAGAAACGCAAGGGTTATTCGGTGAAAGTGCCCGGAACGCTTGACAGAAAGCGCAGAACAGTTGTAGAATATAAACATCAAATGAATCACTTTTGGAGGTATCAACATGTTCATCGATCTGAAAGGTAAAACCGCATTCATCACCGGCGGCGCCAGCGGCATGGGCCTGGGCATCGCCAAGGCCTGCGCCCGCGAGGGCATGAATGTTGCCATCGCCGACTTCCGGCAGAGCGCCATCGACGAAGCGCTTCCCTGGTTCGAGAGCCATGGCTTCCCCGCCATGGGCGTCAATCTGGACGTCACCGATCGGGAAGGCTATGTCAAGGCTGCCGACGCTGTGGAAGCCAAGTTCGGCAATATCCATGTCCTGGTGAACAATGCCGGCATCGGCAATGCCGAGCCCCGTCTCACCACCGGCGAATTCGACTGGAAGACCATCGACCTCTGCATCGACGTCAACTATCGCGGCATCCTGAACGGCATCGGCACCATCCTGCCCCGTATCACCAAGCACGGTGAGGGTGGCTATGTGGTCTCCACCGCCTCCATGTCCGGCATCTTCCCGGTCAAGGGCTTCCCGATGTACGACTCCCTGAAGATGGGCGTCATCACTCTGATGGAAGAACTGGCCATGGAACTGGAAGGCACCAACGTCGGCTCCGCCGCGTTCTGCCCCGGCCCCTATTCCACCAACCTGGGCGTCAGCTCTCAGGAAGTCATCAAGAAGCACCTGGGCGAGGATGCCGTGCCCAAGATGCCCGCTCGCCGCGAGCCCCCGAAGGACAAGGACGGCAAGCCGCTGCCCATGCCCAAGTTCGAGCCCCCGAAGGACGAGAACGGCAATCCCATCGACTTCAGCAAGCTCTCCCGCGATCCTGACGACGCCGGCGAGCGCGTGGTCCGCGGCATCAAGCGCGGCGACAAGTTCATCTTTACCCATGTGGACTTCAAGCCCGGCTGGGAGCTGCGCATGAACGCCATCCTCCGCGCATTCCCCGACGAGAAGCCTACCCCCGGCTTCGCCACCGTCTTCCGCGGCAACGTCTATAATCCCATTTACGAGCAGCAGGAGCAGGTTCCCGCTTTTGAGTTCGTGAAGAAGGACTAAGCCTGACCCGGGAAAAACAAAACAGCGAAACAAGGCCGCCGGATAACATATCCGGCGGCCTTTCATACTATAAAATTGTTTTAATATAACTAGATAGCGTTAAATAATCACGCAGACTAAGCCTTTCACCGCGGACAAGAGGATCAAATCCGCAAGCGGCGACAGCCGCCTGAAGCTCTTCTTTGGTAAGCTTGCCCGCGAACAGGGAAGAGAGGCTGTTGACCAGCGTTTTCCTTCGCTGGGAAAAGGCAGCACGCGTGATGGAAAACAGAAAATCACGGTCTTCCGGGCTGATATCCCGCGTCTTTCTATGCAGGGTGATCACGGTCGAAGTGACCTTGGGCCTGGGATAAAAGCAATCCGGAGGAACGTCGAAACAAATGGCAGGCGAAGCATAGAATTCCGTGAAAACGGTGAAAGCTCCGTATTCCGGTGTGCCGGGTTTGGCGCAGATCCGCTGCGCGACTTCTTTTTGTATCATCACGGTGATCTGCGCAAAGCGCTCGGATTCCATGAGCAAGCGAAGCACCGGCGTCGTGATATTATAGGGGAGATTGGCGCAAACCTTGAGCGGCAGGCCGGGAAGCTGGTCGGAGAGCAGCTGCATCAGGTCGAGTTTCATGATATCGCCGCTTACGATCTCCGCATTGGAAAAAACCGCCAGTGTTTCTTGCAATACCGGTATCAGCCTGTGATCCAGTTCCACAGCCACGATTTTACCGGCGGCAGAGCAAAGCTCCTGCGTAAGGACGCCGATACCGGGACCGATCTCCAGAACGCCGTCGTCACAGGTGATGCCGGCGACCTCCAGGATTCTTCGCGGGACCCAATCCCGTATGAGAAAGTTTTGTCCCATGGATTTTGAGAAATGAAAACCGTGTTTTTCCAGCAACGGTCGGATCACGGTCAAATCATGAAGCTCCAATTGGAATTCCTCCGATAAACAGTAACCGAAAGGGGACGACAGCAGCTTCTGACAGCAGTTACTTTAACATAAACAATACTTTCAACAAAATAAAAATTTTGCGTCAAGTAGGGGGCTTTTCGCAGAGGACTGTGCCGATAAGGGCCGCATTTTTACACTTGCGTAAGGTGCGGCTGTGAAATACCGTAAACGCGGTCTTTCGGATTCAGCGGACGCCCGTGCTCCCGAAACCGCCGCGATCCGTTTCCTCCAAGGCATCGACTTCCTGAAAGCTGACCTGCGGCATTCGTTTCATGATGCGAAACTGGCAGATACGATCGTTCACTTCGATCACCGCATCGCGCGTCGCATAAACCGGCAGCTTCCAGATATCGTTGGTCCCGGCGTAGCTGTTGTCCACGACGCCGACGCTGTTGGTCTGCAGAAAGCCCCATTTTGCAAAGCTGGAGCTGCGCGGCGCGATATGCGCTTCGTAGCCCTCCGGCAGTTTCATGGAGACGCCGAGAGAAATCAGTCGGAAGTCGCCAGCTTTCAGTTCCACATGCTCGGCGGAGCGCAAATCGATCCAATCACCGATTTGGAGGCTTCGCACCCTTTCCAGCTCGGGAAGATGGTATTTGATCAATATTTCCATAGGACCGTCTCTTTCATCAAGTACCTGAACTATTCGGGGTCGCCCGATACAGTCTGCCGTTTCGCTCCGATGACCGCTGCCAGAGCTTCCTGGATATTGCGCACTTCGATCAGGCGGAGTCCTTTCGGTACATTTCGCTGAACGCCTTTCCATTTCGGCACGATGCAGCAGTCAAAGCCGAGCCTGCGGACCTCGCTCAGCCGCTGCTCCATCCCGGACACGGTTCGGATCTCCCCTGTCAGCCCCACTTCCCCGATAGCCGCCGTTGTTTCTGGTATGACGCGCTCCGTGTAGCTGGAAGCGATGGCAAGGACTGCCGCCAGGTCGGCTCCGGGTTCGTCGAGCTCCAGGCCGTTAACGACGTTGATATAAGCGTCGCAGGCGCCGAGGCGCAGACCGCCCCGTTTTTCCAGGACTGCAAGCAGCAAAGTAGAACGATTAAAATTTAACCCATTGAAGCTTCTTCTTGGAATATTGGCGCTGGATTTTGTTATCAGAGCCTGGATTTCCGCCAGAATGGGGCGGCTGCCCTCCATCACGCAGGTGACGCAGGTCCCCGCGGCGCCGACGGGCCGCCCGGCCAGGAGACTCTCCGAAGGATTCGGTATTTCTGCCAGGCCCTCGCCCCGCATCTCAAAGACGCCGATCTCATTGGTGGAGCCAAAGCGGTTCTTGACAGCCCGGAGGATGCGGTAACCGGCGCCGCCGTCACCCTCAAAATACAGGACGCAGTCCACCATATGTTCCAGCACCTTCGGACCGGCGATCGCGCCTTCTTTGTTCACGTGGCTGACGACGAAGACGGTGACGCCCTCGTCCTTGGCAAGGCGCATGAAGGCCATGGTGCAGTCCTTCACCTGGGGAACGCTGCCGGGCGAGGATTCCAGGGATGCGTGGTACATGGTTTGAATGGAATCCACGATCAGCACGTCGGGGCGGAATGCGGAGACAGACTCCAGAATCGCGTCCAGGTCGGTTTCGATCAGGACATAGAGCCTGTCCAGGTCACAGCCCAGGCGCTGCGCACGCAGCTTCAATTGACGGCCGGATTCCTCTCCGCTGATATAGAGGATCTTCTTTTCCGGCGGCAGGCTTCCGCAAAATTGCAGCAGCAGCGTGGACTTCCCTATTCCCGGAGCGCCGCCCACCAGCACGAGGGAACCGGTGACCGCACCGCCGCCCAGCACGCGGTCCAGCTCGCCGATACCGGTGGAAAACCGGACTTCCTCCTCCGATTCCATCTGCGAAAGCTTTTCCGGCATCCGGGCGGCGACGAAAGCGGAGGGACTGTTCTTTCCCGTATCTTTATGCTCGACGATGGTATTCCACGCGCCGCAGGAAGGGCACCTCCCCTGCCATTTCACCGTCTCATTTCCGCATTCCGTGCAGTAAAACACGCTTTTAGCCTTTGCCATAGTGCGCCTCCAGCTCCTGATAGTGATGGATGCAGCCGGCGGTCAGTGCAAGCGCCAGCTTGGTGCGGTATTCGTCGCTTCGCAACAGGGACAGTTCCTCCGGATTGGACAGGAAGCCGCATTCCACCAGAATGGCCGGGCAGTTTGCCTGACGCATAAGGTAAATATCCTCCGATACCGGCGCAGCCTTGCGGTGATCGCCGCATAAGAGTGCAAGATTTGCCTGCATTTCCTTTGCAAAGGCTTCGCTGCCGGAAACGCTGCTGTAAAATACCTGGGCCCCTCTGGGTCCGGAAGAAGTATAGTTGTTTTGATGGATGCTCAGCAGCACGCCGCGATCCGTGCCGCGGATCAAAGCGGCTCTGTATTCCTGGTCCGCCCGCTTGCGCTGCCGGGTGGTTTCCGCATAATCGGGATAAGCGATATCGTCGCTGTCTCTTGTCAGGCGGGTGGGGATCCCGCAAAGCCCCAGCAGCTGGTCCGTCCTGAGAGCGATCGCCAGGTTTACATCGCTTTCCTTCAGCCCGTCCGCAGCGACGGCGCCTCCGTCTTCCCCACCGTGCCCCGCGTCAATGATCATCACCACGCAATCACCCCGGTCAGTCCGGAACACACGGCGCGACAGGGGAAAGCAGAAAAACGCCCAGGCGATCAGCATGATCGCGGCAGCCAGCGTCACAAGACGAAATTTCAAGAACAGTCCCTCCCCTCCCTGCATCCTATGGGAAGGGAGACCGGCTTATGACCTGCGCGACTTCTCCTTCTTCTGCTCCTTCGGCATTTTGTAAACAAAGATATTGGCGAGATAGATGCCCCGGTATCCCAGATGATACGCGCCGGTTGCAAGGATCAGCGGCAGCAGCAGCGGCAGGAAATAGACAAACGGAAAGGAATCCTTGCATCTGGCCAGAAGCCAGGAGGCATAGAAATAAAAGACGCTGAAAATGGAACGTCCCCAATCCCGCGTGGAAGGGATCACGGCAAACAAGGCGAGAAGGAAGCCGGGGATCTGACTGCAGGCGGCAGCAATCAGAGGCTTCCATTTATTGTATGTGATATGATGGTAGAGCACCTGATTGTAGTCCCGCTGTCCGATGCGCCAGCACTGGACATAGACATAGACCAGGTAGAACAGGAGACAGGCGACGGTGACCGCCGCATTGTAAAGCCCGTCCGGCTGGTGGATGCCGATCAGCTGCAGATTGTCTACCAGGAAATAGACCACCAGCATGATCAGGATACTCATTACATGAGCATAAAAAATCCGGCAGGCAAAACGGAAGATCGTGGTCTTGCCGGAATCCTCAACTCTTCGCTTGAACATGGGGCGCCTCCTGAGCTTGTTTCTGACAAAGCTCATTATAGCATAGCCCGTTGCAAATTTCAAAAAATGTTATATAATAAAATGAAATCAACCACGATACAGAAAGGAACCTGCCGAAGATGGATATGGCCATGCTGCGCGAAGAAGCGCTCGGGATCGGATTCACCCTTGCCGAACCGATGAAGGTGGAAACCATTAAGCTTCGTGAAGAAGTGCGGGAAATGTGCGCCGTCAACAAATGCCACGCCTATAACACCAATTGGAGCTGCCCGCCGAACTGCGGAACGATCGCGGAATGCCAGGAACGGGTAAACCGATATGAGGCCGGCCTGATCGTCGAGACGACGGGTCAGTTGGAGGATGATTTCGATTTTGAGACGATGGAGGAAACGGCGAAGATACATTCGGCGCATTTTGTGGAATTCCTGAAAAAGCTTCGGAAAGAGCACAAGGAGCTGGAGGTGCTTCCGCTGGGTGCGGGTGAATGCACACATTGTCAGAAATGCACCTTTCCCGACGCGCCATGCCGCTTCCCCGATCTCATGAGCAGCCCCATGGAAGGATACGGTATGGTCATCAGCGACGTGTGCAAGGACAACAACATCCTGTATAACCACGGACGGGGCACGCTTACTTATGTGGGCTGCTACCTGTTCCGGGAGGTGACGAAATGAAGGTAACGTTTTTGCCCTCCGGTCTTGTTTTTGAAGCCAGCGCCGGCATGTCCATCATGGACGCCATCCGCGCGTGCGACCTCAAGCTGGACGCGCCCTGCGGCGGCAACGGGACCTGCAAGAAGTGCAAGGTCATGGTCACGGATGACGGCGGCGAGCGTGAGGTCCTGGCCTGCATGACCAAAATCACGGGAGATATCACGGTGGATATTTCCCGCAAGGACGAGGGACACCGCATCCTCATGGGCGGCATCACGCGGGAAGTCGCGCCTACGCCCGCCGTCAGGGTCTACACGCTGGAGATCCCGAAGCCCAGCACCGCCGATCTTCGGGATTCCTGGCTGCGGCTGACGGACGCGCTTTCCGAAGCTGCGCGTGTTGAAAAGGGCTTTTTCAAGCCCAATCTTCGCGTTATTTCCAAGCTCTACAACACGCTGGAGGAAAACGCCTATCGCGTGGATGCGATCGTCTGCGCCGATGAGATCCTGGATGTGGTGAGCGTCGGCTCCCCGGTGCTTGGCCTGGCTTACGATATCGGCACGACGACGGTCGCCTGCTATTTTGCCGATCTGCGCAGCGGCGAACAGATCGCACAGGCCAGCCTGCTGAATCCGCAGACGACCTATGGCGGTGACGTGATCATGCGGGTCAAATACTGCGTTGAGAACGGAATGGAGGGTCCCACCGGGGATATCCGCAAGGCGCTGAACCAGCTTGCGGCCAATTGCGCCGCTTCCGCAAAGCAGAAGATGAAAAACATCTATCTGATCACCGTCGTCGGCAATACCTGTATGCATCACCTGTTTTTGGGCATTTCTCCCGCTTCCCTGGCTTATGCGCCCTACACGCCTGCCGCAGCGGAGCCTATGCAGCTTGCGGCTTCCGAATTCGGCTTCACGGTGAATCCCTCTGCGAAGCTCTATATGCTGCCCAATATTGCCGGCTTTGTCGGCGCGGATACCGTCGGCGCGGCCCTGGCCGCTTCCATGGACGAGAAGAAGCAGATCACGCTGCTGATCGATATCGGCACCAACGGCGAAATGGTCCTGGGGACGGAAAAACGCCTCATTGCCTGCAGCACGGCAGCCGGCCCCGCTTTTGAAGGCGCGCTCATCACCTGCGGCATGCGCGGCGCGGAGGGCGCCATCGACCACGTGAGTCTGAAAGACGGAAAATATACCTACAGCGTGATCGGCGGCGGAAAACCGATCGGCATCTGCGGCAGCGGCCTGATCGACCTGATGAGCGAGCTTGTACGCGCCGGACTGGTGGAATCCGCCGGACGGCTGCTTCCCCCCGAGGAGATCGAAACCCCGGAGGGGCTGCTGCTGAAGGACAGGATCACCGAATATGAGGGACAGCGCGCGTTCCTCCTGGCAGACGCGGCTTCCTCCGGCACCGGGGAGGCGCTTGTCTTCACGCAGAAGGATGTGCGGGAAGTGCAGCTGGCCAAAGGCGCTATGGCCGCGGGCATCCAGATGATGTGCAGCCGCTTGGGCATCGTCACCGGCGACATTCAGAGTGTGATGATCGCCGGCGCTTTCGGCAGCTACATGTCCCCTGCCAGCGCCTGCGGCATCGGCCTGATCCCGCCTGAGCTGGAGGAGAAGGTCATGGCCATCGGCAATGCCGCCGGGCAGGGCGCCAGGCTCTGTGTGCTGAGCATCGACGAGTACCGGCGGGCGGCTGTGCTGGCGAAAAGGATCGAATATCTGGAACTGGCGGCCGATCCCCAATTCCAGGACGTCTTTGTGGACGAGCTGGAATTCCCCGGAGAGGACGAATAAGGAAAAGAGGCTGCCTTTCGGCAGCCTCTCCGGCAGACGTCAGGTCTGCGCCCCCTGCGCCGCCGCTTCCCGATAGGTCTCGCAGTTCTGCAGAGTATCGGGCGGGAAGAATTCGTCCACGGGAAAGCGTATCCGTTTGAACAGCTCATAGGGATCGTCTCCGGTTCCGGCGGTGCAGCCCTTTTCCGGCAGACAGTAATCGTAAGCCGGGATCAGTATCTGGGAATCCCGCTCCAGCCGGATCATGCTGAACTGCCCCAGGGTCACATAGACCCGTTTCGTGTCGCCTGTGAAGCACAAACCATCCGGAAATGCGCCTTTGATGAAATCCGGTATCTCCTTCTGGTCGAATTCCCCCGTATGCGCTTCGCTTACATCCGCCAAACGGATGTTGAGGATGATGGGGTCCACCGCGTCCACGACGGCGACCGGCAGACGCACGCAGTTGAGCTGCGCGCAGGAATCGGAGGAGAACACCTTGGCGTTCCCTTCGCTTCCGAACAGCAGCACCCGCTTATCACAGACGCAGAGGCCGGTAATGGCGCTGCTCCCGGCGGTGATGCTGTAGGCTTCGCCCCGGATGCGGTAGAAGAAGCGAACGTCTACGGTATAGTATCCGCGGTTGAAAGCCGCTTCCTCCACCGCGATGCCTGCATGCAGCAGCTCCACGGATTTTGCCCGGATGCCGATGGCCGCGGCGATGGCCGCCTGGGACGAGACGTCGGGATACAGGCGCAGGTCCTCCAGGCAATCCTTATCACGGCAGGAATCATAGATTTTCTTTGTATGGACGCTCACGGCTTCCCGGATCGCGGCTGCGTGATCGACAGGTCCCGGTTTTACTCTGTCCGCCATAGACATACCTCCTGACAGGATGATTTCAATATCAGTCTATGCCGGTAGGTCCCGTTTGTGACGGTTTGGGCGGACGATAACGAATCAGAGGTGATCAGTGTGGATAATTACGGATTCATCAGGCAGAAAATCGACATCAAGGTCCTTATCCTCTATATCCTGAAAAGGCTTCCCGCTCCTGTGTCGCAGAATATGCTCACGGAGCTTACCCTGATTGACAACGCCACCAATTACTTTGACTACATCGAGTGCCTGACGGAGCTGGAGGAAAACGACCTGATCATCCTTGCGCAGGACAAGTACAGCATCACCCCCAAGGGCATCCGTACCGCATCCGAGATGGAGAGCAGTCTCCCCTACACCGTCCGGATCAAAGCAGCCTCCGGCGCGGAACGGGCGGCCAAGATACTGGCGCGTGAAGCCATGATCAAGACCTCCCATCGTGAAAAACCGGAGGGTGGGTTTACCGTCAGCCTCTCCCTTTCGGACGGGCTGGGAGAAATGCTGCATCTGGATATCCTGGCCGGCAGCGACCAACAGGCCTCGGAAATGGAAAACCGCTTCCGCAAAAACGCGGAATCCCTCTATCTCCGCATTGCAGGGATACTGACCGGGGAGCCGGAGGCGTAATACCTGGTATTTCCAATTATAAATCAGCTCCCGCTTCGATGACCGAAGCGGGAGCTGTTCATCTCGGATCAGGCTTCAGCGATCCGTGCCCCTCACTCTTTTACACCAGGTAGGGGCAGGGATCCGTAAAAAAATGCTCGTCAACCTCTTCCGGAGAAGCGTATTTACCGATCATGACGAAGATTTCGCTGTCCTTGCCTTCGTGGGTGGCGGTGCCGTAGCCGCGGCCGACGCTGTACATCCGGTTCCAGTTGTCCAGGAAGCAGAGGGTATCGCTGCGGAAGCCCATCTTGTCGCCCAGGATTTTCTCCATGTTCTGCTCGGTGCAGCTCACGAGATACATGCCTTCCTTGATCTTCACATAGAAGCAGGGTTCATCGGGACCGGGCAGCAGATTGGTGACGGCGTTGTTGAGATTCTCCGTGGACACCGGCTCCTCGGGCTTGGATTTGTCGCGCGGATAGGTGATCCGATACCAGTTGGAGCTGTAATAGACATGAACGGTGGCGAGCTTGTGACCGTAGGTCCACTTGACGCAGGTGCCGGTCACATCGTCGGTGAAGCCGTGGCGGCGGCGGTCCGTGTGCTCCTTCCCTTCCTCGAAGATATAGCCGAAGGTCCAGTGGCTTTCGATCAGGTAGGGGTAATAGGGATTCTCGCCCAGGGGGCAGCGCAGGAAGGTCACCAGGCCCTGCTCCTTGTCGATGACAAACGTGTGGTTCTCTCTGGGGTCCTGCAGGCAGTAGGTCACGAGATAGGTCCAGTCGTCGCTCTTGCGGCATTCATAGTTGGCCTCGCCGCTGCGCTTGCCGTTCTGAACGCTGAACTGCACCTTGGTCTCATCCACGAAGTTCAGAACGATATCGCCGGTCTCCTCGCCGGTGTCCATGATAAAGCGGAACTCTTTTCCCGCAAGCTCAAAGCAGCGGGGCGGGCAATACTGGCCGATGGAAAGGCCGGCTGCAATGGAATCGTACTTTTCGGAAAGGTTCATGGATACTCCTCCTTTTTTCATTTTTTCTGATTCAAGATTACCTTATTACAAAGAGAAAGTCAATGCAATCTTCCCTTTCCCCCGCCAAAATTTCAATAGCTAGATATGTAGTATGCGCTTGATTTCAACCTGTATGCTTGATATAATAATGAAAACCAAATCATCAAAGAATCAATATTAAAGGATTAAGCGTCATGAGCAATGAAGAACGGCTTCTGCGGGCAGCCGAGCGCAGAGACCTGACCCAGGGGCCGATTACAAAGAAGATACTTCTTTTTTCCCTTCCCATCATTTTCGGCAATCTGTTTCAGCAGCTTTATAATGTAGTCGACTCCGTTGTCGTAGGCAATTTCGCTGCCGACGGCACCCATTGCCTTGCGGCCGTCAATGCCAGCTTCGCCATCATGATGGTATTCAACGCCCTGTATATGGGCGTCAGTATGGGCGCCAACATCGTCATTTCCCAGTATAAAGGCGCCAAGGACGCCAAGAAGCTGGAAGAATCCATGACCACCACTTTCCTGATCAGTATGCTGGCGGGCCTTTTTATCACGGTGGTCGGTTTTATCTGCGCAAAGCCCATGCTGCGGATGCTGGGTACGCCGGCGGATATACTGGACGACGCGGCGCTGTATATTCGCATCATTTTCGCCGGGACCTGCGGAAACGTGGTCTACAACAATATGAACGGCATGGTTCAGGGCCTGGGTGACGCCAAATGGCCCATGTATGCCCTGATCATCTCCAGCATCGCCAACATTCTGCTGGACCTGCTCTTTGTATGCGCGTTCCATTGGGATGTGGCTGGCGTCGCCTTGGCTACCATCCTCGCCCACATCCTCAGCGGCTGCCTGATGCTCCGCCGTCAGTCTACCGGCGTTTACGGCGCGAAGATCAATTTCCGGCATCTGCGGATCGACGGCGGCATTGCCAAGCATATCCTTCGTCTGGGTCTCCCCTCCGCGCTGCAGAACATGTGCTTTGCCGGCGGCAGCCTCATTATCCAGACCTTTTCCAACCGTTTCGGAACGGAATTCATCGCGGCGAATTCCATGCTGATGAAGATCGACGGATTTGTGCTGCTGCCCATGATGGGTTTCGGAACGGCCATCACCACCTTCGTCGGGCAGAACATCGGCGCCGGGGATGTGGAGCGCACCAACAAGGGGATCCATTCCGCGCTGCTGTTATCCGCGGGCGTAACGGTTTTCCTCTCCGTCATCCTTTATTTTACCTGTTCGTCCATCACCCTGATCTTCGGCGCGAATGCGAATTCCCGCCATATGGCTGCGCAGGGCATTCGGTTCGTGTGTTTCTTCTATGTCTTTTATTCGTTTCAGAATACGCTTTCCGGCGCTCTCCGCGGCGCAGGAGCCGCCCTTACCAGCGCCCTCTGCTCCATCGGATCCACGTTGGTCCGCGTGCCCCTCAGCTGGCTCCTGGCCGCGCTGCCTCTGAACCGGGCGTTGGACGCCGCCGTAGCGGCGGGGCAATTCGCGGACCGTGCTGCCGCAGAGGCCGCCAAGGTGGGCTTTGAACACTATATCGGTATCTTTCAGACCTGGGGATGGTCCATGCTGGCGGGCTTGCTGCTCATTCTTCCCTGCTATCTGTTCGGACGATGGCGTGAGAAGGGCGTGACGGAACAGGCAAAAAGCATCGGAAAGTAAAACATGTATCAGAAAGTAACCAAGGGGCCTGCCGGCGGGCAGGCCCCTCTTTCAATGAAATTCTTAAATCAATAGAGCTTGGCGTCCTTCTTGTCGATCGTCTTCGGCTCGGAAGGCTTGTAATCGTAGCAATCCACGCGAGCCGTGACGATATAGATCTCGTCTCTCGGATAGTTGTTGGCGTCCACATCCATCTTGGAAATGGCGACGATGTCGTCCATCCCGGAGATGACCTTCCCAAAGGCGGCGTAGTAACCGTCCATGGTTTCCTTCGGCTCCAGCATAATGAAAAACTGACTGCTGGCGGTATCAAAGAACTTCTTCGACTCGTTTTCGTCGCTGAGACGGGCCATTCCCACGATCCCTTTGGCAAAGGTCAGATCGCCCTTGGCGTAGTTGTTGGCGGTAAACTCCCCTTTGATGTAGTAACCCGCGTCCGTCGCATCGCTGTCGGCGGGCATTCCCATCTGAACGAGCACATATTCCATGATCCTGTGAACGGTGCTTCCGTCATAAAACCCGGAATTGCAGAGCTTGATAAAGTTGTTCACCGTGTTGGGGCATTTATCGGGATACAGGCGGATGCGCACCTCGCTGCCGTTGGAAAAAACGATGGTACAGATCGGTTTTCGCTCGCCGATCACGACGCAGCCGCCGAATGCAGCCGTCATCATGGCAGCGAGGAGCAAAAGGGCTGCCAGCCTCAGAAATGTTTTTTTCATCATTGCGGAACCTCCGGGGAAATCTGCGTTCTTTCTGCTCAAACTTATACCATAACGCCGCAGAAAAAGCAACTTTTGAAATGCAAAATCACTATTGCTATTGGCGCGCGTTTTGATATAATATATTGAATTGGACAGAACTCAAATGTCTGAAAGGAGCAAATACCCTATGCTGAAGTACATCGAATCCCTGGGGATCATCGCCCCCAAAGCGGTTTATTACCAGCCCTCCCCTGCCGTGCTGACGGAAAAAGCGGTGGAACGGGGCGAAGGCACCCTGAGCGAAACCGGCGCTCTGGTCGTCAACACCGGCAAATACACCGGCCGCAGCCCGGACGACCGCTATGTGGTGGACGTGCCCTGCATTCATAACGACGTGGACTGGGGCAAGATCAATGTACCGATTTCCGCTGAAAAGTTTGATTCCATCTATCAGAAGCTGACCGCCTATCTGCAGGGGCGGGACATTTTTGTGTTCGACGGCTTCGCAGGCGCCGATCCTGCCTATCATCTGCCCGTTCGCGTCGTCAATGAGCTGGCCAGCCAGAATCTCTTCATCCATCAGCTGCTTGTCCGCCCCACGGAAGAAGAACTGAAGGATTTTGCGCCCGGCTTCACCGTCATCGCCGCGCCCGGCTTTAAGTGCATCCCGGAAGTGGACGGCGTCCACTCTGAAGCTGCGATCCTCCTGAATTTCGAGAAGAAGATCGTGCTGATTGCCGGCAGCCAGTATGCGGGCGAGATCAAAAAGAGCATTTTCTCCGTGATGAACTATTTCCTGCCCAAGCAGGGCGTTTTCTCCATGCACTGCTCCGCGAACATCGGCAAGGATGGCGACACGGCTATCTTCTTCGGCCTCAGCGGCACCGGAAAGACGACACTCTCCGCCGATCCCAACCGCCAGCTCATCGGCGACGACGAGCATGGCTGGAGCGACAAGGGCGTTTTCAATATCGAAGGAGGCTGCTATGCCAAGTGCATCCGCCTCAGCAAGGAAAATGAGCCGCAGATCTGGAACGCCGTCCGCTTCGGGACGCTGGTAGAGAACGTCATCATGGACCCCGACACCCGTATCCTCGATTTTGACGACGCTTCCCTGACGGAGAATACCCGCGCCGGATACCCGGTGACGTTTATCCCCAACTGCGCGATCCCCGGCGTCGGCGGCCATCCCAAGACGGTGATCTTCCTCACGGCGGACGCTTTCGGCGTACTGCCGCCCATCAGCAAGCTCAGCAAGGAACAGGCTATGTATCACTATGTCAGCGGCTATACCGCCAAGGTCGCCGGAACCGAACGCGGCGTCACGGAGCCGCAGGCCACTTTCTCCACCTGCTTTGGCGCTCCCTTCCTGCCCCTGCATCCCTCCGTGTATGCGGAAATGCTGGGCAAGAAAATCGAGGAGCATGAAACGAACGTCTATCTGGTCAATACGGGTTGGGCAGGCGGCCGATACGGCATGGAGCGCTGCTTCCGCATGAAGCTGCCTTATACGCGCGCCATGGTCACGGCGGCCCTCAACGGCGAACTGGAAAAGAGCGAATTCGAGAAGGACCCGATTTTCGGCCTCTCCGTTCCCAAGACCTGCCCCGGCGTGCCCAGCGAATTCCTGAGCCAGAAGGCGCTGTGGCAGAATGACCAGGCCTACGAAGCCGCCGCGAAGGAGCTGGCCCAGAGCTTTATCAAGAACTTCAAGAAATACACCAATATGCCGGATACCATCGTCAACGCCGGACCGAAGGCAGAGTAAGACAGAGAACAACATTCGATATTTCGGGGGAAAAGATGAGCGGGAACAAGAAGCCAAACAAAGTGAATGAAGACGCCAACATCGTATCGTGGGTCGTGACTGCGGTGCTGTTGGCTGTCAACGCTTTCCCGGTCGGTCTCTTTTTCCTGATTATGAAGCTGACCGGTAACGATGTGCTGGGCAGGCTTTTCATGTCGCTTCAGGAGGGATTTCGGAATAACGGCACTCCCGACGCGACGAGGGCTTCCTCCAGCCGTGCGGGACAGAAATATGCATCCAATTCCTCCTCCCGCTCCCGCGCTGCCAGAGAGGGAGAGCCGGTGGTCGTGCATGAGCCCGTCCCCACCGTGCACCATCCCATGGGGCCGCAGCAGCAACAGACACAGCAGCCCGCGCAGCCGCAGCCGGTCCCGCAGCAGCCCGTGCAGCCCAAACCGCAGCCGCAGCAAAGACCGGCCCAGGCACAGCAGAAGCCGGCCCAGACTCAGGAAAAGGACAAGCCGGACGATGGGATACAGCATATCTCCAAGGGAAAGAAAGCGCTGTTTACCCTGGGGTGGGTGTTCCTGGCCCTCGGCGTTTTCGGCAGCATCTATGCCATTGCCGGTTCCGGGGTTCTTTGGAAAATCCTTCAGTGGATCGCAGTCGCCCTGGGCGGCGGCGGGATGCTCTTTGCAGCCCATTCCAAGGATAAGAAGGAGCGGCTTTACCAGAACATCGTGAAGATCATCGGGGATAAAGCCTACGTGGACCTGAAGTCTCTGGCCTCCGCCGCAGGCGTGAAAGAAAAAACGCTGATCCGCGAGCTGGATGAAATGGTCGAACGGGGTTACCTGCCGGGTTCCGCTTATTTTGACAAGGCCAAGGGAGTACTGATTCTGGACCAGACCAAGGCGGAGGATCAGATCGTTTCTCAGGTATCGGATGAACCTGGACGGGAAGAAGACAAATATGACCTGCTGCTGAAAGAGATGGAGCGGGCCTGCGGCCGTATCCGCGACAGGGACATGCTGGAAAAAGCGGTTCAGATCCGAGGACTGGCAGCCGCCATCTTCAATGCGGTCCGACAGGACCCGGAAAAACAGCCGCAGATCAGCAGTTTCCTCAACTACTACTTCCCCACGACCCTCAAGCTGCTGGACAGCTATGCGGATTTTGAGGAAAAGGGCTTTCAGGGCGATAAGCTTTCCCAGACGAAAGAGCGGATCGAAGCTACCATGGATACCATTATTTCCGCCTACCGCAAACAGCTGGACAACCTGTATCTGCACGACACGCTGGACGTGGACACGGATATTGACGTGCTGGAAACCATGCTGAAACGGGATGGGCTTTCCGAAAGCGACTTTGCAAGTATCGAGCAGGAGGGTTTCCCCGGCGTCATGAACGAGGGTACGCCCGGAACGATGAACTGAACACATACGCGGCCGTCTTTTGCGAGACGGCCGCGTAATTCTATGAAGATGAAGCGTTGGGCGGCAAGGACATGGTCCTTGCCGCCGGTTTATTCTTCCGCAGACACTTCCGCCTCCGGCGTCAGCACCGTGACGGATTCGGCGTCCACGCGGGCAAAACCGCCGCGGACGCGGGCGGAAAAGACGAGCTTTCCCTCTGTGAGCACCCGGATCGGCCCATCCTCCGCAAGAGCAATGACCGCCGGGAGATGGCCGCGGCGAATGCCGATGCCGCCTCCGCCCCAGCCCTCCGCAGGGTCCTTTTCAAAAAGATTTACCGTATCGCAGGTACAGGAGACGACCTCCTTCATGGGCGTCAGCAGCTGGAAGCGAAGTTCGCCTGCCATCAGCTTTGCTCCTTTGCGGCGGCGAAGACGTCTTCGATAGTGCCGGCCATCAGGAAGGGCTGTTCAGGCAGGCTGTCGCATTCGCCGCCGAGGATCGCTTCAAAGCCCTTGATCGTATCCTCCAGATGGACAAAACGTCCCGCAAGACCCGTAAAACCCTCCGCGACATGGAAGGGCTGGCTCATGAAACGCTGCGCTTTTCTTGCGCGCCGAACGATCTGCTTATCCTCCGGAGAGAGCTCATCCATGCCCAGGATGGCGATGATGTCGTGCAGCTCATTGTAGCGCTGGAGCAGCCGCTGGACCTCCCGGGCAACGCGATAATGACGGTCGCCGACGATGTCCGGCGACAGCATCCGCGAGCTGGATTCCAAGGGGCTGACGGCAGGATAGATCCCCTGTTCCACAATGGCGCGGGACAGGACGGTGGTAGCGTCCAGATGGGAGAATGTAGTGGCGGGAGCCGGGTCCGTCAAATCGTCTGCAGGGACGTAAATAGCCTGCACCGAGGTGATGGAGCCGTTCACCGTGCTCACGATGCGTTCCTGCAGCTGCCCCATTTCCGACGCCAGGGTGGGCTGATAACCCACCGCAGAGGGCATGCGCCCCAGCAGGGCGGATACCTCAGAGCCCGCCTGGGTGAAGCGGAACATATTATCGATGAACAGCAGCACATCCTTGTGCGCGTTTTCCCGGAAATACTCCGCAAGGGTCAGGCCGCTCAGGGGCACGCGGAGACGGGCCCCGGCCGGCTCGTTCATCTGGCCGAAAACCAGCGCGGTCTTGTTCAGAACGCCGGACTGCTTCATTTCCTGCCAGAGATCGTTTCCCTCGCGTGAACGCTCGCCCACGCCCGCAAAGACGGAAAACCCGTCGTGCTCAAAGGCAATATTGCGGATCAGCTCCATGATGAGCACCGTTTTGCCCACGCCGGCGCCGCCGAACAGGCCGATCTTGCCGCCCTTGGTGTAGGGCGTCATCAGGTCGATGACCTTGATCCCTGTCTCCAGCAGATCACCGCCCGGAACGATTTCCGTAAAAGGCGGCGCGCTTCGATGAATGGGCCAGCGCAAGGCCGTCGGAACGTCCCCTTCCCGGTCGATGGGATCGCCGTTGACGTTCAGCATCCGGCCGAGGGTCTCTTCGCCGACGGGGATGGTGATGGGGTTCCCCGTATCCGTGGCAAACATCCCGCGGGAGAGCCCGTCCGTGGCATGCATGGAAATACAGCGCACGCTGCCGTTGCCCAGCTGCTGCAGGACCTCCAGCACCAGCTTGCCGTTTCCGGTCTCCACCTCCAGAGAATTGAAGAGCTCCGGCGTTTCCTCCGCCTGCTGGAAGGTCACGTCCACGACCGGCCCGCTGATGCGGGTGATCAATCCTTTATTACCGGCGGACATGCTTATCCCTCCCCTTCCAGCCACAGGCCGCTTGAAGTTTCGATAACGCTGGCGGTGACCTTGGTCTGCCGCAGTCGATTGATTTCCCGCTCCAGCTCCGCTGCGGAATCCATTCCGTTGTCATAAGCGGAGCGCATGGAACTCAGCGTCGCTCCCTGAACGCCCATGGCGCTTTTCAGCAGAAGATAGTACACCTGCGCACGAAGGCAGAATTCCGCCAGTCCCTCGCAGACCGTCGCAGGATCGGGAAGCCAGAGAATATCCTGTGCTGCTCCCGAACCTTCGCCGGGAAGCAGCTCCAGACATTTGGGCTTCTGACTCATGGCGTTCACCGCTTCGCTGTAAACGAAAAGAACGCGGTTCACCCTGCCGGATAGATACAGTGAAAGGATGCGCTCCGTCAGCGCTTCCGCTTCCGCATATTCCGGCACGTCGGAAATCGGGAATTCTTCCAGAACGGGTATTCCGCGCTCTTTCAGATGGGCGGCAGCTTTGTTGCCGCCGGTGATGAACCAGGTTTCTGCGGAAATGGAAAGCGAATGAAAATAGGAGAACAGTTCATTATGATAGCTACCGCATAAACCGCGGTTGCCGGAGAGCAGCACCGCGAGCGTCCGTCCCTCTGCGCCGGGGATCACGGGGATCGCCGCCCCGGAAGCCTCCATCAATTCCCTGCAGCCCTGCGCATAGGGCGAAAAAGCATATACTGCGCTGTTCAGCCGCGCGAGCTTTGCGGAGGATACGCTGCGCATGGCTCCGGCCAGCTGACAGATGGTCTGAACGCCGCGGAGACGTTTCCGGAGGTCAACCAAGGTCGCCATAGCTGTTGTCCTCCTTCCGGAACCGGGTCAGCGCGTCCTTAACGCTGGAAATCAAAGCCGCATCCATTTTCTTGCCGCTTTTCAGCTTCTGCACCAGTTCCGGCTCCCTTCCCTCCATGTGGAAATAGAGCCTGTCCTCGAATTCCTCCATGTTTTCAGGATCAACGTCGTCAGCGAAGCCCTCGGAGACGGCAAAGAGCAGCAGCGCCTGTTTCCAGTCCTCCAGCGGCGCGTACCGCCGCTGCCGGAGGGCGGCCATCATCCGCTCGCCGGAATTCAGGACCTTCCGCGTATCGTCGTCAAGATCGGAGCCGAACTGGGCGAAGGTGGAGAGCTCCCGGTATTGGGCAAGCTCCATACGCAGCCTGGAGGAAACCTGCTTCATGAGAGGCGTCTGCGCGGCGGAGCCCACACGGGAGACGGAAAGCCCCACGTTGATAGCGGGCCGCTGGCCGGAATTGAAAAGGTCTGTCTCCAGGAAGATCTGACCGTCCGTGATGGAGATCACGTTGGTGGGGATATAGGCGGAGATATCGCCCATTTGCGTCTCTATGACGGGCAGGGCGGTCACGCTGCCGCCGCCCGCTTCCTCCGACAGCCTGGCGGCACGCTCCAGAAGCCGTGAATGGAGATAGAACACGTCGCCGGGATAGGCTTCCCGTCCGGAGGGGCGGTGGAGCAGCAGGGACAACTCACGGTAAGCCACGGCGTGCTTGGACAGATCGTCGTAAATGATCAGGCAGTCCCGCCCGGAATAGAGGAAATACTCGCTCATGGCCGCGCCGGCAAAGGGCGCGATATACTGCAGGGAAGCGGAACTGGAGGCCGGGGCGCTGACGATCGTGGTGTAGGACATGGCACCGTATTTTACCAGCTTATCCCGGAATTCCGCCACGGAGGTCTCCTTCTGACCGATCGCTACATAGATACAGGCTACGTTTTTCCCCCGCTGATTGATGATGGCGTCCAGCAGCAGCGCGGTTTTCCCGGTCTGACGGTCGCCGATGATCAGCTCGCGCTGTCCCCTGCCGATGGGCACCAGCGCGTCCACCGCCTTGACGCCGGTATGGAGCGGAACGGATATGGATTTCCGGTCCGGGATGCCCGGCGCGGGGTTTTCTATGGGCCGTTTCAGTTCGGTGCGGATGCGGCCTTTTCCGTCGATGGCGCGCCCCAGGGGGTCCACCACACGACCAAGCAGAGCTTCGCCCACCGGTACGCTGGCGATCCGCCCGACGCGGCGGACACGGCTGCCGCTTTCGATCATTTCATAGCTGCCGAAGACCACGCAGCCGATGCGCTGGGGATCGATCTCCAGGATCATGCCCCGCTCGCCGCAATCGAACTCCACCACCTCGCCGTACATGATATCTGCAAGGCCGTCCAGCCAGCAGATGCCGTCGGAAACGCTGATGACCCGGCCCAGCTGGAAGGTGTCCAGCTTCGGCTGCGCCTCCTCTATGCCCTCCATCAGGTCCTGCAGGATGCTTTCCTTGTCCAGCAGCTTGTCGATCGGCCGTTTCGTCAGGTCCTTTTCCAGATGATAGAGCCGGTTTTCCACCGTCATATCATACACGGTATCACCGATGCGCAGACGAATGCCGCCCATGAGGTCCGGATCGACCTTGACCCAGTAGGAGGGCTTGCCGCCGACTTCCCGCAGGAGTGCTGTGGTACGTTTTCCGATCAGCTCGACCAGATCATCCGGGAGCGGGAACGCGGAGGTAAGGGTGACATAAAGCACATCGTGATGCATCAGGTAGCACATATCGCCGGGCGTGATGGAGATATTCTCCAGAATGCGCTCGGCGAACAGCGGTTCCAGCGCGCGGATGCGTGACAACTGCGGTTCCTGCGTCAAATGGGCCCCAAGCTCCAGCACGAGGGACCTGACCGCCTGATCTCTGGCGTTGCCCATGGCTTCGCGCTGCAGGTCCTCCAGCTCCTGTCGGTGCAGCTCCTCCGCCTGCTGTTCTTCCTCTGAGATGGAGCGGCGCAGTATCTCCATATCCGCATCCGCTATCGGTCCTTCAAGCGTATCCTCCGGCTGCGGTTCATCGATTTCGGAAGACGGCAAAACCGCAGCGGCCTCCAGAGCCTCTGCTTCGTCCAATTCGCGGCCTATGCGTTCCCGTCGTTCGGCAAAACGCCTGAGGACCGTTTTCCTTCCTACGATCCAAAGCCCCACAGCAAGGATGAGGAAGTTGATCAAGGCATAAATAAGCTGCATTCAGCGTTCTCCGAAAGCCATCAGCTTATCCGTAAAAGTATCCACGTGATCCTTCAGGGAGACGGCCAGCTGCGGAACGAGCGCGGCGGCTTCCGCCTCCGCTTCTTCACGACGCGCCTGTGTTTCCTGCCGGAATCGCCTGTCTCTCGCTTCCCTTTCCAGCCGGCTTTCCTCCCGCAGGGACTGGACTGCCTGCTTCCGTTCTTCCGATCTGCGATGCGCCTCCGCCAGGGCCAGAGCTTCCGCCTGCGCGCGAAGCTCCGCTCGCTCCGACGACTTGTCCAGACTGCGGGCATGGGCGATTTTCGCATTCCTGGCGTCCATAAAGGTCAAAAGCGGTTTCAGCAGCAGACGCCAGAGGATCAGCATGAAAGCGCAGAAGCAGATGACAGTCCAGATCAGAATATTGAGCTGAATGGTCATCGTCCCGATCAGCCGATCTTACCCACCAGCATGAACGCGATGAGCAGACCGTAGATGGTGAGGGCTTCCATCAGCGCCAGGGACAGAAGAAGCGCGCTGCGGATATCCTTGGCGGCGTCCGGCTGACGGGCGATACCCTCCAGCGCGGCGCGGGCCGCTTTGCCCTGCGCAAGGGCGGGGAAGATGGTGGACACTGCGATGCAGAAGGCCGCGGCAAGGGCGATAATGGCGGAATCGGTCATAGGGGATTCTCCTTTCTGTGAAAAGGCTTATTCTTCTATGAACTCCTGAAGATAGGAGGCTGTGAGCATGGTGTAGACGATGGCCTGAATGGCGCAGAACAAGAGGCTGAGCACCATCATGATGATCGGAGCGCCGATGGGAAGCAGATGATAGAGGTTTTCCATCACGGTTTCCTCGCCGAAGATATTGCCGAACAGACGAAGGGCCAGGGAGGCGGGCTTGATGAGCTCATCCAGCAGCAGCAGCGGGACCACCGGGGTCAGAAAATGCTTGAGATAATGTTTTGCGCCGGCATGGACGCCCGCCGCCTGCAGGAAAATAAAGGTAACGATGCCCAGCCCCAGGGTGACGGAAAGGGACGAAGTGGGCGCTTTGATATATTTGCTGAGCCCGACGCCGGGCACAAGTCCGGAATAATTGGAAAGCAGGATAAAGCAAAACAGCGGACCGAGGAAAAAAAGGTAGCGCCGTCCGTTTTCCGGACCCAGTATGCCCGCGAAGAAATTATCCAGGGCTTCCACAGCGATCTCCAGCAGGTTCTGCAGCTTTCCCGGCCGTTCCTTCAGCCGCCGGGTGACTGCGAGGGATATCACCGCCGCCACAGCCAGGAATACCCACATGGCGATCACTTCCCCGGTCACATCCAGAATGCCGAAAATGCGGATGACCGGCTCGGAGGCTTCACCCATTCATCATCACTCCTTTCCCTGCCCGTTCATTTTCCCCGTAAGGAGAATCGTGAAGAGCAGCAGCGTCACGGTCAGTCCCAGGGCGCCGCCCACCAGCAGCGCGGTGAGATTGAGCTCCGTATGCTTGCCGACATAGTACAGAATCAGGAGGTAGGCGGCGCTCATAAGCATGCGCAAGGGAGAGGCAAGGCCGATTCCCGTCTCTCCTTTCGCCTTCATGAGCGCCCGAAGAAGAAGGAAATTCACCCAGGAAACAAGCGCTCCGCCGGCAAATGCCGCAAGGGCGGTCAGGATCGATTCCGCGGGACTCCCCTCCTTCCCCATGCATTTTTGTACGTAAGGCAGGCCATACCAGCATGGCCTGCCTTACGGTCACTCTCATGAATCAAACGGATGATGCAGACGGGGATACGGTCAGCCGGCAAATTCCCTGAAGTCCGTCTCGATCAGCTGCTGAAGAGCCAGCACAGCCGCTTCTTCATCGGGACCTTCCGCGCCGATGGAAATATCCGTACCCTTGACAATGCCGAGAGAGAGTACACCGAGAAGGCTTTTGGCGTTAACCTTGCGCTCCTCTTTTTCGATCCAGATGGAGCTTTTGAATTCGTTGGCTTTCTGGATGAAAAAAGTCGCAGGTCTGGCATGGAGTCCCACCTGATTGTTGACGGTAATCGTCTTCATGTACATACGGCGTCACGACCTTTACATTGTTTTTCCCTGTGTGTCACTTTTACACTAAAACATTCTAGCAAGGAATCCTTCATCCGTCAATAGTCAAAGTGCCGATAAACGACGGCGGAATCTGCCGGCAAATGTCGTTTGCAGATAATTCTCTTTGCCGGGAAAACGCAGCGTCCGACTGTGTGAGAACACCGGCATCATATTTTCAGTTCCGCGATGGTGACGCCGTCTTCCCCTTCTCCGTAACGTCCCAGCCGGAAGCTTTTGACACCGGGATCGCGGCGGAGATAATCCTGAACGGCTTTGCGCAGAGCGCCGGTACCCTTGCCGTGGATGATGCGCACGCTGGGCAGCTTCGCCGTCCTCGCGGAATCCAGATACCGTTCCAGCATCAGCAGCGCTTCGTCCGTCATGCTGCCCCGCAGGTCCACCTCCGGGCTGACCGCCAGCCTGTGGATCTGCGCGTCCGTTTTTTTCTTGAATTTGAGCTTGACCTTTTCGGCCTCCTCCACGAGGCGAACTTCCTCCTGCTTGGCTGTGATGCGAAGGATGCCTGCCTGCAGGGTCAGGGTACCGTCCGCGCCGGCGGAGATCACGCTGGCCTGGGTGCCCAGCTTCAGCAGCAGAACCGTGTCGCCGGCCCTGGCCGGGCGTGTGGGCTTCTGCGAAAGCTCCTCCTCGTCATGGGAAACGCCCAGACTGTCCTGCGCGTCGTTCAGCTTCTTCATGAGACTGACGCGTTCTTCGTTGATCTGCTGGGCGTTCTCCGCCCGAACAGCCTTCTTGCGCATCTCGTTCAGCTCGTCGAACACTTCATCGGAGACGCGCTTTGCCTCCCGCAGCAGACGGTCCGCTTCCCGTCTGGCGCCGGCGCCGGCCTTCTGCCGTTCCTCCTCCGCCGCTTTTCGCTGTTCGGCGGCCGCTCTGGCGTCTTCCTCCGCCTGGAGACGAAGTTTTTCCGCCTCCAGCTTTGCCTGCTCCATCTTCTGCTGTTCCTTCTGCAGCAGGGACACCACCTGTTCAAAGTCCGTCTGCTCCGAGGCCATCCGCCCCTTGGCGTCGTCGATGATGCTCTCGTCCAGGCCGAGCCGGCGAGAGATCTCAAAGGCGTTGGATTTTCCGGGAATACCCATGAGCAGACGGTAGGTGGGGCGAAGGGTCTCCACATCGAACTCGCAGGAGGCGTTCATGACGCCGGCGGTGGCGGTTGCGTAGACCTTCAACTCCGCATAATGGGTCGTGGCGGCGATCCTGGCCCCCTGGCTGCGGGCATATTCAATAATGGCGATGGCAAGCGCCGCGCCTTCCGCCGGATCGGTGCCCGCTCCCAGCTCGTCAAAGAGGATCAGCGTGTCTTCATCCGCTTCTTTCAGCATTCCGACGATGTTGCTCATATGGGAGGAAAAGGTGGACAGGGACTGTTCGATGCTTTGCTCATCCCCCACGTCGGCCAGCACCTTTTTCAGTACCGGCACGGCGCTGCCGCTGTCTGCGGGGATATGGAGGCCGCAGGCGGCCATGAGACAGCAGACCCCCAGCGTTTTCAGGCTGACGGTCTTCCCGCCGGTGTTGGGGCCGGTGATCACCAGGGTGTCGAACTGCCCGCCCACGGAGATATCGATGGGGACCGCTTTTTTGGGGTCGATGAGGGGGTGCCGGGCGCGTTTCAGGCTGATGCAGCCGTCTTCACTGAGCCTCGGCGCATCTGCCCGCATCCGGTAGCTGAGCTTTGCCTTTGCAAAAACGAGGTCGAGACGCACCAGAACATGCTGATCGCACAGGATGTCCTCCTCAAAGGAGGCGGCGTCATTGCTCAGCTCCATCAGGATGCGTTCGATCTCCTTCTTCTCCTTCGCCTGGAGCTCCCGAATCTCGTTGTTCGCCTGCACCACCTGCATGGGCTCGATAAAAATCGTCTGCCCGCTGGAGGATACGTCGTGCACCAGCCCGCCCAAAGCGCCCTTGTGCTCCGCTTTTACGGGGATCACATAGCGGTCGGAGCGCATGGTGATGATGGGTTCCTGCAGGACCTTGGCATAGGAGGGCGAAGTGATGATCTTATTCAGCACGTCCCGGATGCGGGCGTTGGCCGCCCGCATGTGGCGGCGGATGGAGGCCAGCTCGCTGCTGGCCGCATCGGCGATTTCTTCCTCCCCCACGATGGAGAGGGTGATCTTCTCCTCCAGGAATTTGTTGGCGATCAGGGCGCCGAAAAGGCCGGTCAGGCTCCCGGCTTCGTCGGAGGTCCAGCTTTTCATCTGCCTTGCTGCCCGAAGGACGCCGGCGATATCCAGAAGCTCCCTTGTATTGAGCATGCCGCCCAGGCGGGCCCGGGAGAGGCTGCCGGTCACTTCCCGGATATCGGATAGAGGGGGCGTTCCCTTCAGGGAAATGAGCCTCTTTGCGTCCGAGGTCTCCTGCAGCTTTTCGCTGACCTCCGTCCGGATATCCGCAGGCCGCAGCTTCAGGGCTTCGTCTTTGGCCGCTTCACAGACCGCCTCCTCCTGAAGGAGCTTCAGGATCTGCGGCAGCTCCAGTGTTCGCATGGATTTTTCATAGAATTCTTCTCTTGTAATCATATCTATTCACCGTTACAGACTTTTATAATAGTCCAGCGTTCGGAAGGAACGCTCCAGCTGTTCCTTGACATAGCCTTCCGCCACATCGGAAAGCCGGCGTAGTCCGCTGTCGCTGATGCGGAAGGAAAAAACGCTCTTTCTCGGCGCGGAAACGATGTGGCGGATCGCCAGAAGGGAGGGCTCGTCCAGCGTCATTGGCCGCTCGGCCAGCGCCTTCAGGGCACAGTCGCGGCAATACAGCGCGCCGCCCCGCAGGTCCAGCGCCGGAACATCCGGCTTCGCTTTGCCGCAGGCGGCGCACTGCTCCGTTTCCGGCTGATAGCCCAGCAGCGTCATAAGGCGCAGCTCAAAGGCGCTTTTCACCAGCTGCGGCTCTTTTTTGCCCTCAGATAGCAGCCATAGCGCGTTGAGGCCCAGGGTGAGCGCTTCCGGCTCCTCCACGGTCTCCGGGCAGGAGGCGTCCAGAAGCTCCAGAAAATAGCATCCCAGTGCGTAATTTTTCAGATCAGCGGTGAGGCCGGAAAACGTTTCCAGGGTGGAAGCTTCCTTCAGATAATACCGTTCCTTAGTCTCCGAAAGGGTCATTTCCGAGAAAACCAGGGGCTGACATGCGGCGCTGATGCGGCTTTTGAGACGGGTCGCGCCGCGGGCAGAGACGCTGATCTTTCCCAGAGCGTCTGTCAGCACCGTGAGCATCTTGCTGCTTTCCTTGTAATCCGCGCTTCGCAGCACCAGCCCTTTGAGCACGATCTCACTCATGATAGCCGAAGTTGCGCAGCATAGCGTCCTGATCCCGCCAGTTTTCCTTCACCTTGACCCAGCTTTTGAAGTAGACCTTGGTGCCCATATAGCGCTCCACGTCTTTTCTGGCCAGCTCGCCGATGCGCTTGAGCATGCTGCCGCCCCGCCCGATGATGATGCTCTTGTGGCTGGCTTTTTCGCAGTAGATCGTCACCTCAAGGTCGATGATCCCGTCGTCCCGCTCGCTGAAGCGCTCCACCTCCACGGCAGTGCCGTGGGGTATCTCATGCTCCAGGCAGTACAGCAGCTTTTCCCGCACGATCTCCGCCACGATCTGCCGGTCCGGCTGATCCGTCACCATATCGTCGGGGAAAAGCTGCGGACCCTCGGCGGCATAGCCCCGAAGGATCGTCAGCAGCTCCTCCACGCCCTCTCCGGTTTTTGCGGAGATGGGGATGATCTCGGCAAAATCCCCCGCTTCGGCATAAGCGCTCATCACCGCCAAAAGCTCCGGCTTGTTCACCGTGTCGCACTTGTTGATGGCCAGAACGGCGGGAGAACCGGAGCCGCGGATCATTTTGATCAGCGCCTGCTCCTGCTTGCCCACGTTGGCAATCGGCTCCACCATCAGCACCACGGCGTCCATATTGTCCGCCACGCTGCTCTCCACGATCCTGTCCAGATAGCTGTCCAGGGCGTTCTTCGGCTTGTGATAACCCGGCGTATCCAGAAAGACGAGCTGCGCGTCCTCCCGCTGGCAAATGGCGCTGATGCGGCTGCGGGTGGTCTGCGGTTTGTGGGAGACGATGGCGATCTTCTCCCCCGCGATATAGTTGGCCAGCGTGCTTTTTCCCACATTGGGGCGCCCCGCGATGGTGAATACTCCGGTTTTTGTGATTTTCATAGTCTCATCGTCCTCATGATCGCCCGTTCTCTCGCGCGCATCCGCCGCTTTTCCTCTCCCTCGTCCATGTGGTCGTAGCCCAGAAGGTGGAGAACGCTGTGCACGGTCAGATAGGCGGTCTCGTGTTTTTCTCCGGTGCCGTATTCCTTTCCCTGCAGCCGGATGCGGTCCAGATTCAGGGCCATGTCGCCCAGAGGCAGCAGCGCGGTTTCCGGGTCGAATTCTCCGTCCGATGGGTCGAAGGCCTCCGGCGTGAAGTTGAAAGCCGGGAAAGAAAGCACGTCCGTCGCCTTATCCACATCCCGCAGATCCCGGTTCAGCGCGCGGATGCCGGCGTCGTCCGTAAACAAAACGTTGATTTCGCAGGGAACGCGTACGCCCTCCAGCCGCAGGACCGTGCGGATGCAGCGCCCTGCCAGCCGGGCAGCCCAGCGGGGATAGGGAACTTCCCCGCTCATCAGTATGGAATGACGTGCCATCAGCTTTGCCTTCTTCTCCGGGCCGCCGTCGCCGCAGTATCCCGCGGGTGGCCCTTTTCGTATTTTTCATAGGCTTCGATGATTTTCTGCACCAGCGCGTGACGCACGACGTCGTCTCCGGTCAGGCGGCAGATTTCGATGTCGTCGATGTCCCGCAGCACGTTGACGACCTCCTTGAGGCCGCTGACCTTGTCCCGCGGGAGATCGATCTGGGTAACGTCGCCGGTGATGACCGCCTTGCTTCCGAAGCCGATGCGGGTCAGGAACATCTTCATCTGTTCCCGCGATGTGTTCTGCGCTTCATCCAGGATGATGAAGGAATCGTCCAGAGTCCGCCCGCGCATATAGGCCAGAGGCGCAACCTCGATATTCCCCTTTTCCAGGTAATTCTGATAGGTTTCGGCCCCCAGCATGTCGAAAAGCGCATCGTAGAGCGGGCGCAGATAGGGGTCGACCTTGTTCTGCAGATCGCCGGGCAGGAAGCCCAGCTTCTCCCCCGCTTCTACCGCGGGCCGGGTGAGAATGATGCGGTTGACTTCCTTGGCACGGAAAGCCGTCACCGCGCAGGCGACGGCCAGATATGTCTTGCCGGTGCCTGCCGGACCGATCGCCAGGGTCACCGTGTTATTGCGGATCGCCTCGATATAGCTGCGCTGTCCCAGGGTCTTCGCCTTGATGGGTTTGCCCTTGGCGGTGATGCAGACGACGTCGTCCGCCAGCTGGGAGATCCGATCCGCCCGCCCGTCCATCGTCAGCTTCAGGGCGTAGCGCACATTCTGCGTGGTGACCGGTTCGCCGCGGGAGGCAAGGGCTAAAAGTCCGGTCAACGCCTGTTCCGCATAGCTGACCGGCTCCTCCTCCCCGACGATATGCAGCTCGGAATCCCGGTCGGTGATGTGTACGCCGAGTTCGCTTTCCAGAATATGAAGGTTTTCATCGAAGGAGCCGAATACGCTAACCAGGTTTTCGATCCGGTCGATGCCGATGGTTTTTTCCGCCATAGTTTCCTCTCTCTTTTGTTCAGTTTCTTATGTTCCGCTGATATCCCGCTCCTCGCCGATATTCTCCCGGCACTGGGCCAGCATCGTCACGCGGAGCACGCCCCCTCTCCGCTCCCGCTGGAAGCCGGTTTCCAGGACCTCCGCTTCCGGCGCTTCCAGGCTGAGCCGGTAAAGCAGGCGATCCTCCAGAAGCTGAGCGCCTTCTTCTTCGCCGAGCTCCCGCGAAGAGAGCGCATAGGCGCGGCAGCGGGTCCTGATAAAGCGCAGGGGCAGCGCCAGTCCGAAAGCGGACAGGCGTTTGCTTTCCTGTATTCTATCATAGCAATCCCCGGAAATGCTACAGTCATTGTAAAAATTCAGCCGCAAATCGCCGATTTCCAGGCTGCACAGCGCCCTTTCTTCGCCGGTGTACGTCTTTTCCCATATTTCCAGCGGCATTTCCGCGCTCAGTATATACCAAGTCCTGGCAAAAACGCGTCCCATGGCGTGAACGCGCCGGGTCTGACCCTGCCGGTCGGTCAGAACGCCGGTGATCAGCGTCTGGCCGCGAAGCACCGTATCCCCCTTCTTCACCAGCGCCCTGCCTTCCAGGATGTTCATGCTTTCTATGGTGCCGGTCTTTCCGGCCGCGACCTCCCGCGGAAGATGATCGTCCACGATCTCCGGCGGCAGCCGCCGCTCCCGCACGACCACCAGTGCCCTGCTGCCGTGGACCTGCACCGTGCACCAGCTGAGCTTTTCCAGGGCCTCCTGCATCCGGCTGCGTATCTGCGCGTTGTCCAGATGAAGACCACTGACGCCGGGATAGACCCCCACTGCCTCCAGAGCGGAGAGGATATCCCCGTGGCTGACGGTCAGGTTCCCGCTGACTTCGATTTCCCATAGGCAGGTGGAAAGCCACAGGAAGCACAGGAGGAACGGAAGCGGGATCAGCAGAAGATAAGCCCGTTTTCGGAAGCGGCGCAGAAAATGGAGAAAGCCTGCCCTGCGGAGCACGGAAATCTCCGCGCCGGTCCGGCTCCCGATCGCCTGCGCCCGGTCTGCGGCGTACGCCGGGATATCGAAGCGGTATCGGTTCTCCCCCATGCAGCGGAAATCGGAAGCGTCGATCCCTGCAAGACAGAACGCCGTCATCAGCTCTGCCGGATCCCGGCAGAGGGCCTGCATCCGCACCCCTTCCGTCAGCCACAGCTCAGAGCGCATGTTCGGCAACAAGTTCAACGGCGCTGAAAGCGCCCTGCAGGCGAAGCTCCCGCCAGGTCATTCGTTTCATCACGATATCCTTTCCCCGAATATGGATCAGCCCGCCGCCGGTCTCCACCAGCACACTTTCCTCCGCAAAGGAGCGCAGGCCCCGATGCGGTTCGATCACCAGGCTGCGCATGGCGTCGATCCGGATTTCCGGAAGACCTCCGTCGAAGCTGAGCGGGATATCCGCCGGGCCTGTCAGTTTTCGGAGCGCAAGTGTTATCCCCTTCAAGAAAGATCGCCTCCCTGTCCGCATAGGTTTATATCACCTATTCTATCTTTGCGGGGGTCGGGATATGCGGAGACGGTCTTTGAAGAATCTCACGCTCTTTCTGCCGGTTACGGCGGCGTTTCTCCTGCTGGTCCTTCACGCGGACGCCGCCTCCGCGGCGGCAAAGGCGGGTCTGGAAGTTTGCCTCCGGAGCGTGATCCCTTCGCTGTTCCCCTTTCTGATCCTGACGAATCTTTTGCTGCGGCTGGAGCTTCCGGATATCCTGACGGATATACCGGGAAGACTTTTCGAGCGGGTATTCCACATACGGCGGAGCGCATTTCCCGCGCTTCTGGCCGGTCTCATGGGCGGTTTTCCTGTGGGTGCGGAAGCTGCGGCAGCCTGCTGCCGGCTGGGTAAGTGTTCGCCGGAGGAGGCCGGCCGGCTGGCGGTGTTTTCCGATAATTGCAGTCCCGGCTTCCTGTTCGGCCTTGTCGGCAGCATACTGCCTGGCGGAAACCGTCAGGCGTTTCTCCTCCTTGTGCTGCAATGGGCGGTTTCCCTGGGAATGGGCGTGATTCTCGGGATCGGTCGTCAGCCGTCGGAAGGCGCATCCGGCCCGGAGGCCGCATCGTCGGATCCCGTATTCGGAAAAATCACCGCCTCCTTTCTCGGCGGCGGGCGTTCCGTGCTGCTGATCTGCGCCTACGTCGTCTTTTTCCGGGTGCTCAGCGCATTTCTTCCGGAAGACGCGCTTCTGCGGGGCATGTTCGAGTTGACCGGCGGCATCCTGCTGCTGTCCGGTCCCCGGGCGGCGGCAGTCGCCGCGTTTCTGATCGGCTGGGGCGGACTTTCCGCCGCCTTTCAGGTGTTTTCTTCGCTGGAGGGTAGCGAAGTTTCCGTGGTGCGCTATATTCCCCTGCGGCTGCTTCACGGCGGTATGATGGCTGTCTGCGTTCTGCTCCTGCCATATAGCGCGGCGTTTCCCGTCCTTTTTGCCGCCTTGCTTTTCACCGCCGCGTTTTTTGTGAAAAGAGGTAGAAAAAAGGCGGTTTCTGAGCTATAATGCCGGTGAGGTGATCCGCTGTGCTGTTCCGCAGTAAAATCGAACCCTCCTGCTCCTATTGCCGGCATGGCCGCCCCGGTCAGGATGATGAAGTGCTCTGTATCCATCACGGGGTCATGCAGCCTTGGGACAAGTGCCGCCGTTTCGACTATGATCCTCTGCGCCGTGTTCCGGAATCGGAACCCGTTCCGCTTACGGACGTCGATCCCGCTTCCTTTGAGCTTTGATATTAGAGCGTGTTCACACTACCGCTCAACGACCGGATTTTGGCCTGTTTTCCGCCATGCTGCGTTGCATTCCCTTGAAATACACAGAGTATTTCTGCGGAAATGCGCCTTGCCTGACGAAAAACAGACGCAAAACCAGCTCATCTCCGGTAGTGTGAACACGCTCTAGCCTCTTGGGCAGGAATCGAGAAAACGGGGCTTGCTATTTCCGAGCGGACGGCTTATGATACGCGTAAGAGAATAACATGACCGCCGCTTTCGAGCGGCGGAAGAATCGGAGGCTGCTATGAATTCCATTTTTGCCGAAGCCGCAGCGCTTTGCAGGGCGGGAACGCCCTTCGTCTGGGCTTCCATCATTTCACAGGACGGTTCCACGCCCCGCGGCGCCGGGAGCCGGATGCTGGTGCTTGAGGGCAGCATTGTCGGCACCATCGGCGGCGGCGGCATGGAGGCCGGCGTCATGTCCATGGCCAGAAACAGCGTTTTGAAAGACGGGAAGCCCCGCATCATGCATTACGATATGAGCGGGACCGAGGCTGCCACCGCAGGGCTGATCTGCGGCGGTGTGTGCGACGTCCTTCTGGCCTATATGGAACCGCAGTATGCCGATGTGCTGGAGGCTGCGGCACAGGCGGAGAGCGACGGCACGCCCGCCTGGATTTTCTATATTCTCGACGAGAGAGAGGACAGCGAGCTCCCCTTCCAGCTCTGCCTGAATGTGGGCGGCGAACGGCTGGTGGGTTCCTTCCGCGGCAATCAGAATTTTGTCCGTCAGATGCTCCTGAATCCGATCCGGGTCGCCATCCACGGCGATATGGCCGATGGGATGCGCTTCATCGCCCAGGATGTGGGTTCCGCCCCCAGAATGTATCTTTTCGGCGCGGGCCACGTCTCCTGCGAGGTGGCAAAGATCGCCGTGAACTGCGGCTTCCATGTGACCGCCATTGACGATCGGGCGGATTTCTGCAACACTGATCGCTTCCCCGGCTGCAGCTGCGTTGTGATCGACAGCTTTGAGCGCATGCCCGATTTTCCCGTCGACGGGGCCAGCTACGTCGTCATCATGACCCGGGGACATTCCTACGACAAGGAAGTGCTCCGCTGGGCGCTGGGGAAAAAACCCTCTTATCTGGGCATGATCGGCAGCAAATCCAAGCGGGACACGCTCTACCGGAAGCTTCATGAGGAAGAAGGCTTTCCCATGGAGCAGCTGCAGGCCGTCTGCTGCCCCATCGGTCTCAGCATCTCGGCCGAAACGCCGGAGGAGATCGCCGTCAGCGTCATGGCGGAGGTCATCCGGCATCGCCGGGCGTCCATGAGCGGCAAATAATCCTTGCAATCTCAGGGGAATATGCTATAATGCCTCTTGCCCCTCATGGGGCAAGAGGTTTCTGCACGTCAAGCCCACGTAGCTCAGCAGGATAGAGCGGCCGCCTCCTAAGCGGCAGGCCAGAGGTTCGAATCCTCCCGTGGGTGCCAAAAAGGAAGCTGGATTTCCAGCTTCCTTTTTTATTGGGTTCGACATAGGTTCGATCAGGAATCCCGCTCAAGCCGGCGAGAGATTCAGATCTTTTTTCTTCTTTTTGCCCAGCCAGTCGGCTGCGGTTCCGCGCGTCCGGTCCGGATCGGAGGCTGCGGCAGTCTCACTGTTCGTCGGCGGGACGTTGGCTCGTTTGCGCTTCGCATATGTATAACGAATTGTCCAACTCCGCACTGCCTCGGCAGGCTGTTATGATCAATTATAACCCATGCGCTCGCGCGCGGCCTTGAAGCTCTCCATCGCCTCGCGGATCGCTGCTTCATCGCCGCTCCCCTGCAGACTTTTCACCTTGTCATACTGGCGGCGGGCGATGACCGCCATCTGCGTGGGATCGCTGGAGGTGGGGTCGGGGGTGTATCTGGGATCGTTTGCCAGCTTGGCGATCTCGGGGCTGCGGTAACTCAGCGTCTCCTCGCTGCCTTCCCCGACGGGGCCTTGCGCCGTCGCCGTGTCGGCTGCGGCAGGCGCACCGCCGCCCCTGAGCCGGCCTGCCAGGCCAAGGAAGTTAAGAATGCCTCTCGAGCCGCTCAGATCCTCAAAGTCTTCCGCGGCAGTTCCCATCTTCGACGCGTCAGCGCCCTCCATGTTCTGGTTGATGCCTCTCTGAAGCGATTTGGATAGTTTGACCAGCTGCTTCTTCTTTTGGGGATCCGTTTCACCCACCGATCTCATGGTGCCGTGCGGCGCAGCGGCGCGCAGCATGAAGTTGCTCATGAGCATCTGGTCCTGATCCGCCTCGTTCGCGTAATGCACGGAGCCCTGGAACGCCCCTCTCGCGCCGGTGATCATGTGGGTCAGGTGCTTGTCGCCCTCTACGGCGGCGGTGAGCATATCCGAAGCCTGGTCTACCCGCTCCATGCCTGTCAGACCGCCGGTTGCGTCCTCGATCTTTGACATGTGGGGATCGACAAGGCGCCTGAGCATTTCATTATAGGTCCTGTTGGCGTCGCCGACGCCCGCTGATTTTCTCCACGTCTCCGAGAAAGCGACTTGCTTGGACGAGTCGTTGTACTTCTGCAGTTCTCCGCTCATCTCGGCGTTGAAATCCCTGAGCACGCGGTCCTGCACGTCCTGCCGCTGGAGGTCCTTCAGCTTTGCTCCGCGGATCATTTCAGGCGTGAGCTTTTCGGCGTTGACCAGCTTCTTGGAGCCCTTCGACGCCTGCATCGGCCCGGCGGCGCTCGTCGCCGAGACGTTCGACATCGCCGCCGTCGGCGCGGCGTAGACCTGCTGGCCTGATGCGGCCATCGCGCCCTCACGGTCGGCGCGGGCCTCGAGCATGGAATCGTTCAGAAATCCGCCGCCGCTTACCTCGCCGCGCTGCTGCGAAACCACATGGCTGATCTCATGGCCCAGCAGCGCCTGTCCGCTGTAGCTGGTAAAGTCCAGCACGCCGGGCGCAAAGGCGATGCTGCTGCCCTGGGCGACGGCGTTGGCGCCCGCGTCGGCCACGGTCTGGCTCTCATAGAGCCTGACGGCGGAGAGGTCGGCCCCGAAGGACGCCTCCATCTTCGCGCGGATGGCGTCGGGCAGATCGACGCGGTGGCCTATCTGTTCCTGACTCGGCGCGGCGCCTGCGCGCAGGGCTTCCAGACTCGGACCCGAAACGGCGGCTTCCGTCTGGGCCGCCTGCTTCACGGCGCTTTTTTTCTTATCGGCATATGCAGAAATCCCCATGGCGATCTCCTCTTAAACCCAAATATTCTCATTTTTTAGTATTATAAAAATACGTCGGTCTCCTTGTCAAGACCACGGTATGAAAAACATCGTGAACCGGTATTTACTAAAATTCATATTGACGAAGCTGATGTGGCAGTGAAATGACGCCAATCGCCGCGCGTCAGCTAACCTCATTTTCTTCTGATTTGTGTGCGCTTCCCGCTGCCGTCGCCCTGCTTTGCATGAAAGGAGACGCGACGCTCAGCTTTCCTGTGTATTTACATTCCGCAGATAATCTGATAAAATTAACCGAATAATGGAGCAGAAGGTACCGTTTCTATGAGCTATCCCAGTTTATTGTTTACCGAAAAAGCGGCCGGACGGCGGATCGCCGCGCATGTCTTCGAGGATGTGAAGCTGACCGCCTTTTTCTCGGAGGAATCCATCGGCGCGATGCGGGCTCTTTGCCGTCCGGAGGACATTCCCGTCCGGCAGGACCTGCTGCGCTATCTGGACGGGAATCCTTCCGTGCGGCAGTCCCTGCAGGAGCTGTCCGATATCACGGTGGAGCTGATGCGCCTTCACGCCGCTTTGCAGGATGTGAAGTGCGAGAATGAGCGGCACTATGTCTTCGTCGGGCTGATGGCGGCGGCAGCGGATTTCGCGCTGGTAGCCGCCTCCCTTCCCGACGCCGGCGGTCCCCTGCTGCAGCGCTTCGGGAACCGCTTCCGCGCAGACTGCGGGGACGCTGCGCGCAGCGCGCAGATCGAAAAAGCGCGGGAGCTTCGCAAGATGGCGGACGAGGCCCGGCGGGAGACCTTCCGCATGTCCGGGGATAACCTCTGGATGCGTCCGGATTTCCGGGAGAGCTATGTGGAGCGGCTGAAACGCTGCGCGGACGAGCTGGGACTCCCGCCCTATCGGGGCAGCCGGGATGTTTCCCTGCGCCTTGACGCCAGGATGGTGAACGCGCTGGCCCGGCTGCACCCGGAAGCATTCCTGGCATTTCGGGAATTCTACACCAGCTGCGCCGGGAGCTTTGACGAATCCATCCTCAGCTACCGTTTCGAGCTGGACTTTTATCTGGAAGCGCTGAAGCTGATGGACCGCATCCGCGCTGCCGGCCTCCCTCTGTGCTGGCCGGTGATTTCCCATGAAAAGGTGATCGAACTCCGCGAGCTCTATGATATCTCCCTGCTGCTCAAGGAGGGCGTCACCATCATTCCCAACGACGCCCATTTCAGCGCCAGCGAACCCTTCTTCTTCCTGACCGGCGCAAACGGCGGCGGCAAAACGACCTATCTCCGCGCGCTGGCCAACGCCGTGGTGCTTTGCCTCTCCGGCTGCCCCGTCTGCGCCAGGGAAGCGGTCATCTCCCCGCTGGACAATGTGTTCACCCACTTTCCCCAGGACGAACGCTTTGAGGCAGACGGCCGCTATGCCGACGAACAGAGGCGTGTCGGCGAGATCCTCGATGCCCACAACGGCAACAGCCTGATCCTCCTGAACGAGACCTACTCCACCACCAACGAGGAGCTGGCCGTCAGCAGCACCCTGGAGCTGACGGAAAAGCTGAAAGGAAGCGGCAGCTTTACCCTCTATATCACCCACCAGCACGGGCTGGAATCGGCGAACGTACCCTTCCTCAGCGTCATCGTGGATCAGGACGACCAGAACCGGAGGACCTACCGCATCGCCCGGCGGCTGGAGGCGGAGGGGTCCTACGCCGCCGATATCCTCCGGCGCTATGGCCTGGATGAGGAATCCCTGCTTCGGCGCTTCGGCGGGAACGGAGGTGCGCAAGCATGAAATTCAGTCTGCTCTACAAGAACTATGAGGAAATGCGGCAGTTCACCGCCGATCCCATGCGGGAGGCCATGGAGGAGACGCTGTATGACCTCAGCGTAGATAAAGCCGTCATGGAGCTCTGCGCCTCCGGGGAAACCGGAAGCTATACCTTGGAAGTACTGAAAAAGCCCCTGAAGAACGCCGCGGAAATCGAATACCGGCAGGCGATCCTGATGGATTTCGTCAGCAGTCCACGCCTGCTGGAGGAATTGCAGGATATCTTCAAGAACTATGACACCCTGCAGAGCGACTGGCGGGAGATGCAGGCCGGCATCTATACTTACGGGGTGCCCCAGACCTCCGGCGGCGTGCTGGACGCCACCTACGAAGCGCTGAAGCTCACCGCATCCTTTGCCAGAAAGACCGTCAGCTATTTCCGTACGGTCTATGAGACCGTCGGCCGCTACGAGGTCCGCAGCGAGGGGCTGACGGGCATCCGGGAATACTGCCGTGAGATGACGGAAAACCGCTCGCTGGACGAGATCGCCGAGATTTCTTCTCTGTTCCAGCGGGAAACGGTGGACGCCTATCGGTTCAAGGTCCGCTCGGAAACGGACGACACCCTGCGCATCACCTCCGCCAGCCTGACGGAGGTGCTGGAGACGGAGGACACCAGCCTCAGCGAACGGATGAAGCGCCTGGCGGCCCGCCTCACCCGCACGGCCCCTCCCCCCGACGAAACGCCGGAGGTGGACATGGGCGAATTCCACCTGGAGACTGCCCGCAGCATCCTCAATGAGGGCCTTTATGAGCTCTACACCGTCCTGGGCAGCATTGCCGGAAGCATCTATGAATTCTTCCGGGGCATCAGCGGCGAGCTGGGCTTTTATGACACCGGCCTGCGCTTTGTCCGCCGCCTGCTGAAGGAGGGCGCGCCCATGTGCATGCCGAAGATGCTGCCCATGGAGGCGGACGCTTTCCGCACGAAGAATCTCTATGACCTGCATCTGCTGCTGGAGGGTATGCCCATCACGAAGATCGTCCGCAACGATGTGGTGATCGAAAACTGCGACGGGACGCTCATCCGCGGCGCCAACTCCACCGGAAAGACCTGCACCATCCGGTCCATCGGCGCGGCCATCCTCTTTGCGCAGGCAGGGCTGCCGGTCTGCGCGGAGAACGCGGAGATCAGCCTGCGGGACATGCTTTTCTGCCAGTTCTCCTCCGCGGAAAAGGATTTCGACGCTTCCGACGCTGCCGGCCGCTTTGAGGGCGAGGTCAAGGAAGTCGCCGCCATTCTGGAAAAGATCACCCCCTGGTCCCTGGTGCTGTTCAACGAAACCTTCCAGACCACCTCCTATGCGGAGGGTGCCAAGGGCATGCAGCACATCCTGGAAGCCCTGACGCGTTCGGGATGCCGCTATGTTTTCGTGACCCACATGCCCATCTTTGACCGGATGACCTCTCCCCGCGTCCTGAAGCTGGATTTCGGCAGGGACTATCGCATTACGAGGCTTTGAGATGCTGAACCGGGAATACCGCACTTCACTCATCCGCAAATATGCCAGAAGTCCGGAGGATGACGCGCTGCTGGCGCGGCTGCTGGACAAGGCGGATATCCATGACCGCAGCGGCCTGATGCAGCACAGCCGTTTCCTCAGCGAGCGTGACAGGCTCTGCTGCGAGCCGGTGCTGCGGGAGCTGGGCAAGGAAGCTGTGTTCTGGGGCGGTTATGCCGAGGCGGAGCGCACGGTGCTGATCCTGCCCGCCCTATGGCAGGATGCGGAGAGCGTCTGCCGGGGCGAAGCTTCCCCGGTCAGCGTGCTGCGGGCTTCCTTCCGGGCGGAGGAACGCCTGAGCCATCGGGATTTTCTCGGCGCGCTCATGGGCCTGGGCATCGAACGGGATCTGGTGGGCGATATCCTTCCGAAGGAAGGAAGCTGCGATATCGTGCTTCTCCGCGAGATCGCTCCCTATGTGCAGCAAAACCTTCTCTCCGCGGGCCGCGCTTCCCTTTCCCTTGCGGAAATACCGGAGGCGGAAGCCGGGGAAGCGGAATTCCGCCTGATCCTGGATACGGTGGCCAGCGTGCGGCTGGATGCGGTGGTGGGCTGCGGGTTCCATCTGTCCCGCGAAAAGGCGGCTGACGCCATTCGAAGCGGCAAGGTGTTCCTCAGCGGAATGGAATGCCTCAAGCCGGACAAGCCGGTAGAGGCGGGAAGCCGCATTTCTCTGCGGGGCCTGGGGAAGATCGAACTCAGCGAGATCGGCGGCTTCAGCCGAAAAGGACGGACGCAGATCGTCATCAAACGATTCCTCTGAGCGGACGCAAGGACGAAGAACGTTAGGCGGCAGCGTCAGGCTGATAACCCGAACCGGCGATAAAGAAAAGCACAGAGACTGCGGCGAATCAACGCGCCGCAGTCTCTGTTATCTGTCTTTTTATGGCTCGTAACCCAGCCACGCTGCCAGCCGGTCCGGGAGGCCGTCGTCTCTGTCCCGAATGGAAATCATACCGATGGGAGGGTACGCCTGCTCGTCCAGGTTTTCGAGCCAGTTGGCATATTCCGATTCAATGACGCGGTATTCTTCCTGCGTGACGTCCTCTCCGTTGATCCTCCAGCTGATTTCCTGCTCGTGATCGTCCTTCTCAAGTTCCGTGTCAATCAGCTGCTCGCAGGCGAGATACCCATTGCGGTCCGCGCCAAAGCGGAACCACCGCCCCCGGCTGTCCCGGTTGCTTCCGTTAAAGGAATTGAGCACCCAGAACCCCTGCGCCTCGTCATAGCGGAAGGCGGCTGTCCGGGGAACAGAGACGTCGGGGTTAGCCCAGAAGCAGGACTCCACCGCGTTTTTCGCCAAAGGCAGGCCGAAGGTACATGCAGCGTTGAAGGCCCGCACTTCCCCTTCCTCAAAGGTGAACACGGCGGCGGCAGCGCTCTTTCCCCCGCCGGGCAGATAGCAGATCAGCTCCGGGACTGGTTCGCCCCGCAGGGTCGCCAGGGCCAGATGGGTCACCGGTCCGCTTACTGCGTCAAGGTATTCCGTATGGGGTAAAATCTCACCCACGATCAGTTCCCAATAGGCCTTTTTCCACAGCGTATATTCCTGGCGCTGCGCTGCGCTGCCTCTGCCGAAGGAGGTGTAGGTCGTTACATCTTCCCAGGGAACCTCGCAGATAAATACCGCTGCTTCGTTTCCTCCGACGCTGATGATGTTGCCGAAATTCAGGCCGGTGACCCGTTTTTCCGCATCCAAACCCATGCCGCCGGACCATCCAACACGGCGCTCGTCCTCCGGTATATAAACCACGTTATATAAGTAGACCGGTACGATTACCCCTTCCTCGTTCTCCATGACGAAGGCTGATTTTTCCAGGCGCGTAAAAGCGTACCCCGTCATGCGGCATGCCCCGGTGGGCGTATAGCTGTCAATAAAGCCTTGCGCCTGGTTTTTCAGGAACGATCCGTATTTCTCCCAGGCCTCCTGTTCGATGACCGGCTCCTGGCGGTAACAGTCCCGGACCAGCGCATAGAGTCCATGATCCTCCACCCAGACGGCGGCGGGTATGGTCGTCTTTCCATCGTAATAGGACACCTTCACCAGGTCTTCCGCCAGCCCGGCCTGAAGCTCAAAATGACGGTGCAGAGCGGTATAACCGTAGGGGCTTGCTTCCGAGTAATATGCTTCCAGCTGCCAAAAGAGATATTCGGAATCCTCCGGCAGAGGGAAGTTTTTCTGATGGGCAGCCGCAGCGTTCATAGCTGCGGCCAGGGTCTCCGCATCCGGCGCGGAATATCCGCGGGTAGTCACATAGATATCTTCCGGCTGCAGGGCTGCCATATGCGCCAGTGGGTCCTCCGGGATTTCAGGCTGATCCACATAGTGGATATTCTCATAAAAGTCGATGGTCAGAGAGCGGGAATAATACGCTCCGATCTCCAGACGCAGCGTCAGCGTTGCCGTGTCGTCACCCCAGGCGGCCAGCACATAGTCTGTCGGCTCAGAGCTGTTCACGGCATTACCGTCTCTGTCATAGCTCGTTTCATGCCGGTCATAATGTCCGTTCAGTTCTTCCTTCAGGGGAAGCCCCAGCTGCTGCGTGAGGGCGGAGCGGAGCAGGGCATACAGAACGGCGGCGTGATCCTCGCCCTCGTTGGGCAGGAAGGTGAGAGTGATATCGGCCAGAATCTCTGCGTCAGAACCGCCGGATACCAGGTTCCGGTCATAAAGCTGCCCGGAGATGTCGCCCGTGAACAGACGGCCGTATCCCAGGTTCAGGTCAAAAAGCTGCCCCGCGTAGATGCCCGTGACCGGGTGATCGGAGCCTTCCTCCGCCGTATGCAGGATGATCTGCGGCCTTTGCATCTGCTGCTCCCCGATGTTGCTGTGGTAGGTGTATCCAAAGAGCGCCAGCCGCGTTTCCGGGATACTCAGGCCGGGGCGGAGCGCGCCGTCGGAGAGGATGGACGGGTCGCCGGGAGAAAGCACATTATCCTCCGGGCGGAGACTGACGTCGGTAAAGGGGGCAAAGTCGATCAAGTCCTGATTGGTTTTCCCCTCCCTGCCCCGCAAAGTCAGGCTGCCGTCTGAGAAAGCGAAGAACACGGTATCGTCTTTTGTGTCCGCGGCGATGTCAGGGATCGGGAGCTTCGGCTCGTCAGAAGTTTCAAACTCCAGGGTATCCAGCCAGGAGTACAGGAATTCGAAGGGCGGGGAGCCGCTTTGAATCACCCATTCGGGAGAAGGGTCGCCCTCCGGAATGGGGTAGCGGGCTCTGGCAGCGTCGTCCATGGCAATGGCGATCACTCCCCCGTTATAGCTAAGCTTTAAGGTCCCGTCAGCGGTGGTCAGCTTCACATAACGATTCGCAGGGCCGCCCCGGCCGGGTACGACCTCCTCCGGCAGCAGAACACCCAGGCGGCTCACCAGCTCCCGCAGCTGCTCTTTGGAAAGGGTATGCTCCCGGGTCTCCGGCCAGCTTTCCCCCCAAGCCGCTTCCGTAATTGCTTCGGAGCGGAGAGAATGAAACCACATCCATGGCGAGTTTTGAATATCCTCGCTCTCGAATCCCTTCGCCCGCATCGCAGTCCCCATCTTCCCAAAGCGCTTGATCATGGTTCCGTTCACGGTGAGGATGCGGGGCGTTCCGTCCTCCAGATAAACAAGAAACTTCTTGTAAGCGGAGCCATCTTCCCTGCTGCCTGCGTACAGATAACTGCCGCCTGTGATGGCCTGGCCTTCGATCTGATAGTTGCTTATAGCATAGTTCAGCACCGCGTCGTCATCCTCCAGCCAGCCGGAAGAAGGATTCGCCGTGCAGGCGGCGATGGCCGCGAGGCAGAGGAGCACTGCCAAAACCGTCACCCACAGCTTCGGCCTGCGCCAGCGGAGAGCATTTTTGATGCGGCTGGCGACGTCGCTCTCCCCGAAGCCCAGAGGCGCGGGGGCCGGAAAGCGCTTCCCCGCCGCAAAGCTGAGGAGGGTGCGGCTGTAGTCCTTCGCCTCTCCGCTAAGATCGGAAAGCACCCGCTCGTCGCAGCTCATTTCCATATCCCTGCTCATGAGATAGAAAGCCAGCCAAACCAGGGGATTGAACCAATGGAGAGACAGCAAAAGATAACCCAGAAGCTTCACCCAGTGGTCAAAGCGCCGAAGATGGGTGCGCTCATGTCGGAGGACGTAGTCCAGCTCCTTTTCTTCCAGTCCGGCGGGGACAAAGATACGGGCGGGCAGCAATCCCAGAAGGAAGGGCGTCGTGATGGCGTCCGAGGCAAAAACGCCCTTGTCCAGCCGGACCGCATCCGCCAGCAGCCGCTTCATGCGCGCATAGCGCACGAACCCTATGATCAGCATGACCGCGACGCCGGCGAGCCACAGGTACGTCCCCACGGTCAGAAGCAGCTGCAGCGGGTCGATGGCGGCAGCCTGAACAGGCGGCGCAGCCGTCGCGACCGGGACGGGGACGCCGGTCACCGGGACTGGCGGCTGGCTTACCCGCACCATGGGGGTGACGGCCCGGGGGATGTAGCTCAGTTCCGCCGCAGCCGCAGGCGCAGTTGCAGAGGCGGCGGGAGGCCGCAGCCGGAAGATGCTGAAAGCAGCCCGGAAGCTCACGGGGCAGGCCAGACGGAAAGCCGCTGCGCTCCACAGGAGGTAACGCCATTTCTTCGGTGCGCCGCGCAGGACGAAACGCAGCGTCGCCACCACCGTGATCACAACGGCGGCGGAAACGCTCATATCCATCACCCGCAGAAAAACACTCTCCATCTCAGCCCTCCTTGTGCTCGTCGATGAGCTTTTTCAGCTCCTCCGCCTCCTCCGCCGAAATGGTCTTGCCCCCCAGAAAGGAGACAAGAAAACCCGGCAAAGAACCGGAAAAGGTCTGCTCCACCACATACTTGCTTTCGGCGGCCTGGACTTCTCCCCGGCTCAGCAGGGCCGTCACAACGGCATCCTCATTTTTCACATAACCCTTCTCTGCAAGGAGGCGCAGCCGGGTATAGGTGGTGGATTTCTTCCAGCCCAGCTTCTCCCGGCAAAGCTCCACCAGCTGCCCGGAGGGCACCGGCTCATGGTCCCAGATCAAATCCAGAAATCTTGCTTCTCCATAGGAAAGACGTTTGGATTCCACAGTTGTTCCCTCCTGGTCTAACTTATTAAACCCAAATGAAGTTTAATACATTAGACCGAATTTGTCAATGGGGAAATCCGGATAAAAAAACACAGGACGGAGCGAAGTCCGTCCTGTGAGAGGGAATGCTGTTTACTTGGCGTATTCCACGGCTCTGGTCTCCCGCAGGAGATTGACCTTGATCTGGCCGGGGTATTCCAGATCGCTTTCGATCTTCTTGGCGATATCCCGCGCCAGAAGTACCATCTGGTCCTCCCCCACTTCCTCGGGCTTGACCATGATGCGGATCTCGCGGCCCGCCTGGATGGCGAAGGAGCTGGCGACGCCGGGGAAGGAATTGGTGAGTTCCTCCAGCTTTTCCAGTCGCTTGATATAGTTCTCGATGTTCTCGCGCCGTGCGCCGGGGCGGGCGGCGGAGATGGTGTCGGCCGCCTGCACGATGCAGGCGATCAGGGTCTGGGGCTCCACATCCCCGTGGTGGGCCTGGATCGCGTGGACCACCTGCTCGTTTTCCTTGTATCGCCGGGCAAGCTCCACGCCGATGGCGACGTGGCTGCCCTCCACCTCATGGTCGATGGATTTGCCGATGTCGTGAAGCAGGCCGGCGCGCTTGGCCAGCGCCACGTCCACGCCCAGCTCGGCGGCCAGCAGGCCCGCGATATGGGAGACTTCGATGGAGTGCTTCAGAACATTCTGCCCGTAGCTGGTGCGGTATTTCTGCCTTCCCAGGAGCTTGATCAGCTCCGGATTCAGGCCGTGGACGCCGGTCTCGAAGGTGGCGCGTTCGCCCTCCGCCTTGACGGTGGCCTCCACTTCCTTTTTCGCCTTTTCCACCGTTTCCTCGATCCTCGCCGGGTGGATGCGCCCGTCGGTGATCAGTTTTTCCAGGGCTACGCGGGCGATCTCCCGCCGGTAGGGGTCAAAGCTGGAAAGGGTGATGGCTTCCGGTGTGTCGTCGATGATGAGATCGACGCCGGTCAGGGTCTCAATGGTGCGGATGTTGCGGCCTTCCCGGCCGATCACGCGGCCCTTCATTTCGTCATTGGGCAGGGGAACCACACTGACGGTCGCTTCGGCGACGTGATCTGCCGCGCAGCGCTGGATGGCGAGAGTGATGTACTCCCGGGCCTTCTCGTCGGCCTCCTCCTTGAACCTGGCTTCCAGTTCCTTGATCTTCATGGCCTTTTCATGGGTCACTTCGGATTCGATCTCCTGGATCAGGTATTCCTTGGCTTCTTCCTGGGTGTAGCCGGAGAGCTTTTCCAGCATTTCCAGCTGGCTGCGCTTGATGAGCTTCACTTCCTCGCGGATGGAATCCGCCTCCGCAAGCTTTTTGTTCAGCTGTTCGCTTTTCTTTTCGATATTGTCGGTTTTCTTGTCGAGGTTTTCCTCTTTGGATTGGAGCCTGCGCTCCTGCTTCTGCAGTTCGCTGCGGCGCTCCTTCACCTCCCGCTCGTATTCCGTGCGTTCCTTATGGATGGATTCCTTTGCTTCCAGCAGGGCTTCCCGCTGCTTGCTTTCGCCGGTCTTGATGGCCTCATTGATGATGCGCCTGGCCTCCTCCTCGGCGCTGGAAATCTCCCTTTCGGATACTTTTTTGCGGTAGGTAATACCGGAGAAAAACGCGACGGCGGAAAACACGACAACCAGGATGACTGTTAACCACCA
>JAEEGI010001010.1_pt1 | contig 72662 bp, 58 predicted proteins | sample 8958751 | NCBI WGS metagenome assembly JAEEGI01 (sample SAMN16246545, study PRJNA631951) | gut metagenome | biome: gut microbiome; feature: rumen; material: KS-attached | host: Bos | place: Iran: Karaj | collected 2018-10
CCGTGGTCAATATTCCCGACACCACCGGCTATTGCTTCCCCGAGGAATTCGGAGCCAAGATCGCCTACCTTATGAATCACGTGCCCAATATCGACAAGGCGATAATATCTACCCATTGCCACAACGACCTGGGTATGGCCACGGCCAACACGCTGGCGGGTGTGATGGCGGGTGCTCGACAGGCGGAGGTCACTATCAATGGTATCGGCGAGCGTGCCGGCAACACCGCCCTTGAAGAGGTTGTGATGGCCATCAAGAGCCGCAAGGAATTCCCAGTTTACACCGATATCAAGATCAAGCAAATCACCAAGGTATCGCATCAGGTTTCGTCTATGATGCGTATGCCGGTCCAGCCCAACAAGGCTATTGTGGGCCGCAACGCCTTTGCCCATTCGTCCGGCATCCATCAGGACGGCGTTTTGAAGAACCGCGAGAGCTACGAAATCATTGACCCGACCGACATCGGCCTGAACGATTCCATCATCGCTCTCACCGCCCGCAGCGGCCGTGCTGCGCTGAACCATCACTTCCACCGTCTTGGGCTGAATCTCTCTGCCCAGGAGCTAGCTCTGGCCTACGAGAAGTTTCTCCGTGTGGCCGACAGCAAAAAGGATATCGACGATGCCGACCTCTACGAAATAGCCGGTGTCACCGAGGGCAATGTCACCCAGAAGATCCGCCTTGCATATCTGCAGGTTGTCTGCGGCAAGAACTCACTGCCTATGGCCACCGTCACCCTTGAGATAGACGGCGAGCCGTGCACCTGCACCTCCGGCGGAATCGGCCCCATAGACGCCGCTTTCTCTGCCGTCAAGACTCTGGTGCACCGCAAGGTCAATCTGGAGGAGATGCTTATCCAGAGCATCAACAAGGGCACCGACGACATAGGCAAGGTTCACATCCAGATTGAGAACAAGGGCCAGATTTATTACGGCTTCGCTGCCGACAAGGATATTATAACTGCGACTGTAGAGGCGCTTGTAAACGCCATCTCTAAGATTCTCTAGTCCAGTTTTTACATAATAGAGGTTTTACGCTGTTTTTTGTTATATTTGTAACAATTAACAGCGTATTTAATATGATTCCCAAGTCAGAACTTCTCATAAATTCCGATGGAAGCGTTTTCCATCTTCACATTAAACCCGAACATCTGGCAGACATCGTGCTTCTGGTCGGAGACCCCGACCGGGTGACTATGATCGGGACCTATTTTGACAGTTTCGAAGACGAGGGGCAGAGCCGCGAGTTCCGTCATTTCACCGGCACCTACAAGGGTCGCCGTATGACCTGCGTGTCGCACGGCATCGGCTGCGACAATATCGACATCGTGGCCACCGAACTCGATGCCCTGGCAAACATAGATTTTGCCACCCGCGAGGTGAAACCACAGCATCGCCGTCTTACTCTGATGCGTATGGGTACCTGCGGCGCCATTCAGCCCGATATCCCTCTGGGCGGCGCAATACTGTCGCACGTGAGCATCGGTTTTGACTGCCTGATGCGCTGGTATGCAGAGGTGGACAAGATCAATCTCAAGGACTACGAAGAGGACTTTGTGCGTCATATGGGTTGGGACGCAGCCGGTCTGCCCAGGCCGTATTTCGTGAAGGCCAGCCAGAAGCTCATCGATCTGATGTCGGGCTGGACGGTGCCCGGAATGACCATTTCCGCGCCCGGTTTCTACGGCCCCCAGGGCCGAGTGCTGCGCCTTGGCCTGGCTATGCCCGATATGCTGGAGAAACTGGAGAGCTGGCGCTACGACGGACGCCGCATCACCAACTTTGAGATGGAATCCAGCGCCCTTGCCGGCCTTGCCGCCCAGCTTGGCCACGATGCCATCACCGTCTGCTGCGCCATTGCCAACCGCTATGCCGGCGACAGCAACACCGACTACAAGCCCTACGTGAGCCGTATGATAGAAACGGCCCTCGACACCTTGGTACAACTCGACTAATCACTTCTGCGTCGGGCAGATGCCTTCGCCTGAATTGCCCTCGCTGGGCTACGAAAAAGGCTTTGCTCCGGGCCAGGGAGAACATAGAACCCCTGTTCCCTACGCAAAGCTTTTTCTTCGCTGTATCGCTCGGGCTTCCGAAGCCAAAGCGGCAGAAAACTATTTCTTCAGGGATTTCTCGTAGTCGCGGAGCAGATTCACCGCTTCTGGGCAGAGGAGCAGCAGCGCTATGACATTGATCCAGGCGGTGAGCCCCACGCCCACATCGCCCAGCGTCCAGATAACATTCGCCTCGCGCACCGAACCGAAGACCACCATAGCCAGCAGCGCAAACCGGAAAATCCAGATGGCCAATTTTTCGCTTCCGGCCTTCTTGCCTTCGAAAATGTGCATTATGCTGGACTCTCCGTAGAAGTAATAAGCCATAATGGTGGTGAATACAAAGAACACCATAGCAATGCTCACGAAAGTGCTGCCAAAGCCGCTGAGCACACTGTCCACCGCCGCCTGCGTATAGCCCACGTAATTGGCCCCAAGCGAAGGGTCGCCGGCCACCAGAATCTCACCTGTCTTCGCATCCAGAATGTTATATGTGCCGGAGCAAAGAATCATCAGCGCTGTGGCGGTACAGATCAGCAAAGTGTCCACATACACGCTGAAAGCCTGCGCCAGACCCTGTTTGGCAGGGTGGGACACCGCCGCCGAAGCAGATACTATGGCACCGCCGCCCTGGCCGGCCTCATTAGAGAAAATGCCGCGTTTCACTCCCATCATAATGGTGGAGCCAAGAATGCCGCCAGCCACCTGCTGAAGCCCTATTGCGCTGGTCACAATCATCTTCAACACGTGTGGAATGGTGTTGATATTGTGGGCCAGGACAATTACAGTTATCACCAGATATCCCAATGCCATAAACGGCGTGATGATGCTGGCTACGCGGGAAATGCTCTTGATGCCGCCGATAATCACCAGTGCAAGCAGGAATGCAAGTGCAAGGCCGCTGTAGAGGGGATTGATGCCGAAAGAATTGCTTAGCGCGCCCGTCATTCCGTTGGACTGGACAGGCGCCAGGAACAAGCCGTAACCGAAGATGCAGCAAACAGAGAAAACAATGCCCAGCCACGGAAGCTTGAGCCCTTTCTCTATATAACTGGCTGGGCCGCCGCGGAAACCGGTTGCGTGGTGGAATTTGTATTTCTGGGCGAGGGTAGACTCTACAAAAGCGGTGGATGCACCGAAAAATGCTATGAGCCACATCCAGAACACCGCGCCCGGACCACCCAGAGCTATGGCTGTGGCCACACCCACAATGTTGCCGGTGCCGACGCGTCCCGACAGTGCCACACAGAAAGCCTCAAACGAGGATATTCCGTGCTTGCTGCCCTCCTCGGACTTCTCTTTGGGGGCAAAAAGACTGCGGATCATAAGTCCGAAGCGGCGTACCTGAACAAAACGGGTGCGGATAGAGAAATACAGTCCGGCGCCAACCAGCAGCGCCACCAGAGCAGGACTCCAGATGATACTGTTGGCTACGGATACGATCTTGTCTATCATAGTTGGGCGGGACTTTGCTGCAAATATAACAATTATCGCCCTTTCCTGAGTCTGTCAACTGCGTGCTCCAGACTCTCGGAAGGCTCAATAATGTTGTAGTCTTTCCAAAAGTCGGGGTCCACGAACTCGCTGGCCTTGTCGCTCAGGATGTCGCTTGTGCGGAACTGCTCCGACCGGGCTATGGGTATGGCCTGGGGACGGATGTCGGTGACAACCAGTTCGTTGATGGCCGAATAGCTGGTGGCGAACAGTTTCTTTTTCCAGTCGCAGTTGAACCTGAAAACAGAGCGGAAATAAGAGATCCGTGCCAGACGGCCGTCGTAGCTATAGTTGACCACTATGGACATCTCCTTTGGCGCAAGTCTTAACGACAGAGGCTTGCGCACCACTATCCTGCGGATGGCCTTGCCCTTGTCTGAAACATCCAGGGACATCTCTATCCTCGTAAAGAACAAATTCTCGCTGTCAATATACAGGGTGCCGCTATATAGGGCCACGTCGGTGATCTGTGGGCCAGGCTTGAAATTGATGACAAACTGCAGCCGGCCGTCAATGTATGTAGGCTGGCCCATTTCAAAGATGTACTGATTGAGAGTTTCCGGGCCGAAAAGGACCTCGGGATTCTTTACTACATCAAGAAATACTGCCTGGGCAGGGCCGCCCTGCACCTTTACGCTTAGTGTATCGCTGGGTTTCTGGCTAAGCAGTACCCGGCTCTTTTCGAGTGCGGTTCGGTCTCCGTAAATACCATCTCCATAGCCGGTCTTGTACATCCGCGCCACCGCCTCGGAAATATATGTATAGCGCGTTCTCTTGCGAACGGTTTCCCTATAGAAGCACTCCAGAAGTTCCGGTTTTGAACTGTAGTTGTCTGGAATCCTTCTGATGGCTGCACAAACCAGATCATATGCGTCTCCAGAGATGATTGTGGCCCCTTCCAGAGCGTAGGACTCCGGTTTAAGCCTGATCCTGACCGGCTTATCCGGGGATGCCTCGCATACTGATGTCTTATATCCAAGAACAGAGACCTGTACTGAAGAGAAAGGCTCTCCTGATTTGATTGTGAATTTGCCGTCTGCGTTTGTTACAGTGGAATAGTTGGTGCCTGGGACAGTTACCAAAGCCGACTCAATTGCCACTCCGTTAGTTGCATCCACAACGGTTCCCCTGACAGAGAATGCAAGGCGCAGGGTGTCACTCTGTGCACTGAGATTCAGCGTACAGCAAATCAGCAGGGACAATATCAGAATGCGTAGTTTCATTGTTTCTACAAATATAAAAAATATATTTGCACCTGCTAAACTGATTGATAATATGCTGAATGTCCTCTTTGTCTGCCACGGAAACATCTGCCGCAGCCCGATGGCGGAGTTCATATTCAAGAAAATGGTGAAGGACGCCGGGAAGGAAGGGGAGTATTACATAGAATCGGCGGCGGTTTCTGCCGAGGACCTGGGGAGTCCCATCTATCCGCCCGCCAAGCGCTGCCTGACTTCTCACGGGATTCCGTTTGACAGCTCCAAGTGCGCACGGCTGGTGACCAGGGCGGATTATAACCGCTTTGACAGAATCATAATAATGGACAGCCAGAACCGCAGGTGGCTGAGCCGGATTATTCCGGATGACCCGGAAGGCAAGGTGCAACTGATGATGTCTTTCTGCGGAATCAACCGCGATGTCGCCGACCCTTGGTACACTGGCGATTTCGAAGCCTCTTACAGAGATATCACCGCCGGCTGCAAGGCGTTTCTGGAACAACAAAAAAGTCGCTGAATCATCAGCGACTTTTTGTTTACTCTACCATCTTTGCCGGCCTGGCTTGTGAGCCCGGAGCCTGCGGCAGGCCGTTGTCGGCCGAGTCGGGCCTGTGGTGACGGTGAGGCCTGCCTTGACCGCGGTTTTGGCGCATCTGCTGCATCTTTATCAGGCGTTCCTGCTCTGCCTTTACCCACTTGCCGTACTGCTCGTCGGTGAGTATTTTGCGCAGTTTCTTGTCCATTTTGATCCTGGACTTTTCGTGAGCTTCTTTTAGCTGCTCCATCTGCTGGGGAGACAGGGGAGTGAACTCGCGCCCCGCCTTTTCCATATCACGTTCAAACTGGGCACGTCCGCCGGGGCCGCCGGGACCCATTCCGGGACGGGGACCCATACCGGGACCAAAGCCCATACCGCGTCGGCCAAGGAACAGAGAGTCGGCCTCCATTTCCTTGACCTGCTTGAGGTTGAGTTTGTAGATTTTCTGATACTGTTTGTCTGTGAGGGTGAGCAAACGGTCCATATGGTCTGTCATCATATGCGCCTTTTGCTGGGGAGTCAACTGAGGCATTTCTCTCTGAGCCACTGCGTTGAACCCTGAGGTTGCAAGCGCAATGGCAAGCATTGTAACGAGTATTTTTTTCATATGTCTATTGTTTGAATATTCTGTTGTTTTGACGCGAAAACCCCGCATAGGTTTAATTGCAATGCCAAATTTATCAATTTCCCCGTTTTATTCGTACTTTTGTAAATTAGGATTTATATGCCGACTATTAATTACTGCTTATGAAAATAAAGTTACGTCTCTCTGTTGCATTTTTGCTGTTGGTGGCAAACATTGCCTTTGCCCAGGATAGTCCCCGCTGGCTTCGGCACAGCGCCATCTCCCCGGATGGGAAAACCGTTGCATTTGCCTTTCAGGGAGATATTTTCACTGTCAGCTCGGCTGGCGGCCAGGCCCGGCAAATCACCAGCTCGCCCTCTTACGAGAGTGATCCGGTATGGAGTGCAGATGGCTCTAAACTTGTTTTCAGTTCGTACAGAGACGGCAGTAAGGATGTCTGGGTGGTATCTTCACAAGGCGGTACACCCCGGCAACTGACTACATATACCGGCCCGGAAACCCCGCTGGCAGCACTTGGCGACGGTACAGTGGTTTATATTACCAGCATACTTCCCGATGCAGAGGCGGCAGTCTATCCTAATGTTGCCCAAGTTTACAAGGTCCCTATTGACGGAGGCAAGAGCGAGATGGTGGTTTCTCTCACAATTCCCAGCCTGAGCGTAGCGCCCGACGGCACAATTATTTATGAAGACTATAAAGGGGTGGAGGACCCTCTCCGCAAACATCACACCTCTTCTGTAACCCGCGATATATGGTGCTACCGCGACGCCAAACCCGGGTTTACGATGGATGCCGAAGGCACTTTTGTGAAGATATCCTCTTTCAAAGGAGAAGACCGCAATCCGGTATTCGCTCCCGACGGGAACCATTATTACTGGCTCAGCGAGCGCGGAGGAAACTTCAATGTGTGGAAATCCTCTCTGGACGGCAGCGAAAAACCCAGCCAGATTACCAATTTGCCCACTCATCCAGTTCGCGGGCTCAGCGTTTCACTGGACGGGAAGTTGCTCTTCTCATATAATGGTGACCTTTACACAATGCGCGAAGGGGAGCAGCCGGCAAAGCTGGAGATAACCATCGCCAAGGACAAACTGGTGAAAGACAAAGTGCGCCGGTCTGTCAATTTCGGAGCGGTGGCAGTGTCTGCCTCTACCAACGACGAAGAGGTGGCTCTGGAGTCCCGCGGCGACATCTTTGTTACTTCCATTGTCCATAAGACAACCCGCCGCATAACCTGCACTCCCGAGCGCGAACGTGGCGTCAGCTTCTCTGATGACGGCCGCGAACTCTACTATGCGGCAGAGCGCGACGGCAGCTGGGGCATCTGGAAAACCAGCCTCACCAACAAGAAAGACAAGTATTTCTCCTATACATTCGATTTTAAGGAAGAACGGGTGACTCCGGCAGGCGTAACCTGCACCAATCCAAAAGTATCCCCAGATGGCAAGTATCTGGCGTTTTTCAAGGACCGCACCGACATCGTGGTCAAAAACCTCAAGTCCGGCAAAGAAAAAACCGTGCTTACCGGCGCCCTGTATTCATATCAGGACGGTGACCTGGATTTCGAGTGGAGTCCCGACAGCCGTTACTTGCTTAGCGAGTATGCCGCTGATGGTGGCTGGAACAACTCTGACGTTGCCCTGATCGAGGTGGAGAGCGGTAAGGTTACCAATCTGACCCACAGCGGTTATTCCGACTCCAGCTTCCGCTGGGCCCTTGGCGGCAAGGCAATGACCTGGACCAGCGACAAGGCCGGCTATCGCAGCCACGGCAGCTGGGGTGCCGAGAGGGATATCTACATTATGTTCTTTGACGGTGAAGAGTATTACAAATTTACCCGCGACAAAGAAGAAGATGAGATAGAGAAACTGCTCAAGGCAGACGACAAGAAGGCCAAGAAGAAAGAAGAGCAGGATAGCTTGAAAGCAGAAAAGGGCAAGATTGACCCGCTGGTGCTGGATCTGGAAAACCGTGAAGACCGTATCATAAGGCTGACTCCCTCCTCCGGCCGCCTCGGAGACCATTTCCTTAGCCCTGACGGCACCAAACTGTTTTACATCCAGCGTCTTGAAAAAGGCAACGACCTTTGCCAGATAGACATTAAATCCCGCTCAGTCAAGGTCTTGGAAAAAGGTGTCAACGGAAGATTTTTCCCTTCGCCCGACGGTAAGTCAATTTTTATGCTAAGCCCGCTCTCTATCAAGAAGCTGGACGCATCCACCGGAAAGGGGAGCTCCATCTCTTTCTCCGATGATTATGACTATTTCCCGGCCGCTGAGCGGGAGTATATCCTTGCACACTGCTGGAAACAGGTCAAGGAGAAATTCTACGACGAAAAGATACACGGTATAGACTGGGACGGATTTTATGAGAATTACAAGCAGTTCCTGCCGTACATAGACAACAACTATGATTTCACAGAGTTGATGTCAGAGATGCTGGGAGAGCTGAACGCCTCCCACACCGGGGCCCGCCTGCGCTCCATAGGCCAGTCAAATGCCGGCTGTCTGGGTGTGCTTTACGACGAATCATTCGACGGCGAGGGCATTAAGATCAAAGAGATACTTCCCGGCAGCTGCCTGGCGATGGTCAAGCCCGACCTGAAGGAGGGAGATATTATTACATCTGTGGATGGAGTCCCCGTTGCAAAGGGCAGCGCCTGGTATGACGTGCTGCGCTACAACTCCGGCAAGAAGACCGTGCTTAATATCCGCAGCGGCAATAAAGAGTCCACTGTGACCGTGATTCCGACATCTTCTGACAGCGAAGGTCTGTATAAACGCTGGATCCGCCGCAACGAGAAGATGGTAGAGAAGCTTTCCGGCGGCCGTATCGGTTATGTCCACGTCAAAGGAATGAATTCCGACAGTTTCAGAGAGGTTTATTCCAATGCCCTTGGCAAATACCGCACCTGCGACGCCCTGATTGTGGATACGCGCCACAACGGCGGCGGCTGGCTCCACGATGACCTGGCCACATTCCTGAGCGGCAAACCGTATATCGACTTTAAACCGCGCGGCCAGTATATCGGCACCGAGCCCTACAGCAAATGGAACAAGCCTTCTTGCGTGCTTATTTGCGAAGATGACTATTCCGACGCATCTGGCTTCCCTTTTATTTACAGGGAGTTGGGCATTGGTAAGCTGATTGGCGCTCCGGTGCCCGGCACAATGACGGCGGTTTGGTGGGAAAACCAGATTGACCCTACCATAGTGTTCGGCATTCCCGAGGTTACCAGCGTGAGCCGCAGGGACGGCAGCGTGCTTGAGAACCAGCAGATTGAACCCGATATCCTGGTGATCAACGACCCTGCCAGCATCCTTCGCGGCGAAGACCGCCAGATAGAGGCCGCGGTGGCCGAGCTGCTCAAACAGATAGAACAGTAAGATTATGAAGAGAAAACACATATTGTTATTGGTAATCGGCCTTATCCTGGCTGCGGCATTCCCGCCGCAACTAAAGGCACAGATTGCAAAGTATACCGTCAGCGGCACCGTGACCGACACCAAGGGTGACCCTCTGGCAGGCGTTTTTGTCTATGTCAAAGGGACCGAAAACGGCACCACGACCGACCTTGACGGCAAGTACAGCATAGGCATTCCGGTGTCCGGCACTCCGGTGCTCGTGTTCCAGTACATAGGGATGGAAAACCAGGAGGTCAAGATATCCAAGTCTCAGACGCTGAACATAAAGCTCAAGGGTGACAATACGCTTGAAGAGGCCGTCATCAGCGCCGGTTACGGTCTTGCACAGAAGCGTTCCGATATGACCGGTTCCGCATTCCAGGTCAATTCCGAGCAGTTCAAGACTTTGCCTGCGTCCCGCGTGGACAATCTTCTCCAGGGTATGGTGCCCGGCTTGGATATCCAGGAGGGCGACTATACCACCGCCCGCACCCGCTATTCCATCAGAGTCAGGGGAGACGCTTCGCTCAACGCCAGCAGCGAGCCGCTCTGGATTGTGGACGGAGTGCCCATCTATACCGGCACCCAAGGTTCGTTAAACGGTGTCAGCTACACTGTGAGCCCGATGTCCTTTATCAATCCCGACGACATTGAGTCCATCACTGTGCTCAAGGATGCCGCCACCACCTCTATCTATGGCGCCGACGGCGCCAACGGCGTTATTCTGATCACCACCAAGCAGAGTAAGGGCGACGGCCATCTGCACGTGAGTGCCTCTATGAAATACGGCATTTCCAGAGTGGATAAATCCACCCTCATCAAGCTGCTCAATGCCGAGCAGTGGTGGACTCTGGCCAAGACCAGCTGGGTCAATGCCGGCTATGACGTGGCCTACTTTCCATATCAGGACAATGAGTATAATGCTTACTCCACTACTGACACCAACTGGTACGATGTATATATGGGCACCGGCAATATGCGGGAGTTCAGCATAAATGTGGATTCCGGCAGTGAAAAGGCCAAGCACTATCTTGCCCTGAACTATTATGGCGAGGATATGGTGCGCAAGGGCAACGACCAGCAGCGTTTTTCAATTCGCGACCGTTCCCAGTTCAAATTCAACAAGCGCCTGTCGCTGGATATGAATCTTGCCCTCTCGTATAACATAAACAACATCGCTACGGTTTCTGATTCATATTTCCGCACCATCCCCATCTTCTCTCCGTACGATTTGGACGGAGTGACCCCGAGGCTGTATAATTACTATAGTGACGCCACTGACTCTTACAGCCCTTCGCTCAGGAAATTTGTTTATTCCGGTGTGGCAAACCGCGATTTGAGCGACAACCAGCAGAGAGGTATGCAGTTTGACGGCAACGCCACACTGACCCTGGATATAATCAAAGGTCTGAAGTTTACCTCTATGTTCGGCGTTAATGCCATCAATGCACTGGAGCTGTTATATTATCCCAAGACTACTCTTGATGGCCAAACCAGCTACGAGCAGGACGGTAGTTCCCGCCGTGCAGGCGTGTTTGATTTTACCTGGAACAACATAGACCGCTTTAACTTTGACCGCACCTTCGGTTCACATCGCGTGGGCGCCCTGCTGGGTATCGAGTTTGTGAATACCGAGAACCGCACTCTCAATGCCACCGGCAGCGGCTTTGCAAACGACCATATCAAAGAAATCACTTACTCTATTGATGCCTCCAGAAAAGGATCTTCCACTGCCACTAATTCCCGCTCCCTTTCTTATTTGGCAACGGTGAATTATTCATTCGCCAATCGCTATTATTTCTCTGCCTCATATCGCAGGCAGGGTAAATCGGGCTTCAGTACCTATGCCCGCTGGGGAGATTTCACTTCTGTAGGCCTCTCGTGGAATGTGCACAACGAGTCATTCTTTAACGTACCGTTTATCAACCGTCTCAAAATCAAGACGAGCTACGGCAACAGCGGCAATTCCAGAGTTGATTCTGGCGCAGCCTACGGTACATATACCTATGGCAGCGGATCATACTACGGCGGGCTGATGGGTGCAACCCAGGGCTCGGCTCCCAACCCGGGTTTGAGCTGGGAAACAACCTACATCACAAATGTCGGCCTGGATTTGGGCTTGTTCAACGACCGCATCGACCTGCAGCTGGAATGGTATGACAAATACACCAAGAACCTACTCTACGACGGACGCGTCTCTTCCATCATCACAGAGGGCAAGGTGACCCGCAACGTGGGTGAGATGGAGAACCAGGGCTTTGAAATCCATTTGAATACCCGCAATATCGATACTCCCGAATTCAAATGGACCACCGACTTCAACGGCTCGGTGAACCGCAACATAATCCGCAAGCTATACAAGGGAACCCACACCGGATTTTTCGATTATGTATGGATGGAAAATGCCAGCAAGGATGCCTGGTGGCTTAGCCGCTGGGCCGGAGTGGATCCCTCTACCGGCGCTCCTATGTGGCTGGATGCCGACGGCAATGTGACATTTGTCTTTGACTACAACAACCGCGTGCTCCTGCCTCAGTACAGCAAGGAGCCCAACCTGAGGGGCGGTATGCGAAACATATTCACCTGGCGTGATTTCACATTCGTGGCATTCCTTACCTATACCCTTGGCGGCTGGGAATTCAGAAGCTACGGGCAGGACGGCTACGACATTATCAGTTTCAACACTGTGGTGGAGGAGCTGGACTATTGGAAAGAGCCCGGAGACGTCACCAACAATCCCAAGCCCATTTATAAGGAATCCACCGGCGCCAGCCGCTCATCTACCCGTTTCCTTTACAGCAAGACCTGCCTGCAGTTGAAGAACCTGGTGGTGACCTACAATATCCCCAAGTCCTTCTGCAACAAACTCTCGCTGAGCAGTGCCACCGCTTCTATCATAGGCGACAATGTTTATATGTGGACTCCGGACCAGAGCCGCACTCGCAACAGCTACAAGACTATGCGTTTCCCAGGCGGTCTGACCCGCAGCGTTTCTGCCCAACTCATTCTTAATTTCTGACGACAATGAAAAAGCTTTTCATAATAATCGCTGCCAGCCTCTCCATTGCGGGCTGCACATCGTTCCTGAACGTTGAGACTTTGGGCAAGAGCACCATATCAGGCTTCTTTGCCGATATAGATGGCCTCCAGGCGGCCGGCCTTGGCCTTCACCGCCTTGTGACCGAGCTCTACGACGACGATTACATACGCCTGGGCGAACTCCCCGCCGACAATATCTTCTTGTATCGCGTCAATTCTTCAGAGGCTATTCAGCTGGTGTATGACTTCAGAAGTATGCCAGCCGACAACTCCGGCTATCCGTATAACTTCTGGAAGCACGCCTACGAAGTTTGCACCAACGCCAATAACATCCTGTTTTACGGCGAACAACTGTTAAAGAGTTTCCCCGAATCGGCCGATATAATCAACCGCCATTTCGGCTATGCATACTTTGCCCGCGCGTTGGCAATCTTCAACCTGTGCAATGTTTATGCGATGCCCTATGACTACACTGCAGATGCTTCGCATATGGGCGTGGTTGCCATCAATTATATCCCGGGCTTCGATGCTGAACTGCCCCGCGACACAATGAAGAAGTGCTATGATCAGATAATAGCAGACCTGAAGAAAGGCATTGAATGCTTTGGCGACGATGCCGCCCGCACCCCCACATACTTTTCCGGCTTGGCTTGCAAGGCACTTCTGGCGCGCGTTTATCTCTATATGAAAGACTATGAGAATGCCGCCGCCTGTGCCAAGGAGGTTATGGACGTTGTGCCATTGACGCCCCGTAGCGAATATGTGGATATGTTCCGCAAGGCGCAGAATTTCCCGGGAGAGGCCATCTTCAGGCTGAACACATACGACAGCGGCAACAGTATGCGCAACTTCTGCAGCCCGCTCTCTCAGCAGGAGGCGGCTCCCGACGCTACTTTCCTGGCCTCCTTCCAGAATGGTGACATCCGCAAGGAATTGTTTACCTATGTGGGAGAGAAGGAAGACGGCGATGAAGATGTCGGTAAGGTATACACGGCCATATGCAAGTATCTTCCCATCAAGGCGGGTGAATCCAAGAAAGAGAACCGCCGCTGCGACCATTTTGTGCTCAGGGTTTCGGAGATGTACCTGATTCACGCAGAGGCGCTGTGCCTGAGTGGGGGAGACCTCAATGCAGCAGCCGATGATGTAAAGGCTCTGAGAGCCCGCGCCCTTGGCAAGAATCCTTCTGAGATAGTGCTAAACTATTCCGGAACCGACGGCTTGGATAAGTTGATACAGGAAGAGCGCAACAAAGAGCTTTGCTTTGAGGGACACCGTTTCTTTGACCTGAAGCGCCGCGGCGAAGATATCGTGCGCCCCGCCACAACGTCATCAACACTTACCAAGCTGGAATATCCTGACTACAGATATGCACTCCCCATCGCCCAATTGGAGATGCAGTCAAACGATTCTATGAAACAAAACCCCGGTTATGAAGAAGAATAGATTATTATTCGCGCTGCTGATATCCTTGGCACTGCTTGCTTCTTGCCAGAAGCACGAGGAGATCTTTTTCGACACCCCGTTTGCCCGCATAGAAGATACCAACGGCCAGACCACTATGGTGATAGACCGCACGCTTGACAATATCCTCACAGAGATACGCGTGGTGATAAGCGCCAGTAAAAACTATTTCACCGAACCCATTACCGTGGAGTATGAAACCATTGTGGGCGGCGGGCTTGAAGAAGGGGTGGATTTCAAGATTCAGCCCAGCCACCGCAGCCCAATCACGTTCGAGCCGGGGACATATGTTATGCCTATCAGGGTTATTTGGTATAAACCGGCCGATTATGACCCGAATAAAGATAATACTTTAACGCTCCGTCTTAGCGGAACCAGCGTGCCCGATATGATGCTGGGCGTGCCCGGTCCCGACAAGAAAAGAAGTGAATTTATTTATAAACAATTATAAACTTTATTAACAACCGTCAAGATGAAAAAACTTATTTCTCTTGCAGCCTGCATTATGGCTGTGGTTATGGTGGCAGTATCCTGTACACCTAAGGACAAACCCGACGGAAAGTGCGAACTTACCTCATTCGACCTTTCTGCAAGCATTGCCGGCACTATAGATGCCGCTGCAAAGACCATTACCGTGGTAATCCCTACATCTGTTACTTCCAACTCTTTTACCCCGACCTTCAAGGTTACCGACTATGACGTGGTGACTATAGGTGGCACTCCCGTTACCAGCGGAGAGACTGCCGTAATTTTAGCCGACGGTACAAAAGTGATTGTTGCCGACGAGGTCTCTGCAATGACCACCGAGTATATCATCAAGGTCATTTCCAACGACCAGAAGGCAGAACTCTTGGGCGTATCTTTCAAGGCTGCCGACAACTCTCTTCTTGCTGAGGATGTCACTCCCGATGCCATCGCTTCCGAGATGGTTGTCCGCGTGCCCGGCGAGGCTTTCCGCCAGGAGCTCACCGTGACAGTCGAGGCCGGTTTCAACGATGTCATCAAAGTCAACAACGAAACTGTTGCCAGCGGCTCTTCCATCAAGGTGGATACCAACTTCCCGATTGACATTACAGTGACCGACTCTGTGGACGGCGCTACTGCCAAGTATGTGCTCAAGGTCGGCAAGATCCTCAACTATGTGGTCTCTAAACTTGGAGTTTATGCAGAAGGTACTATGAATGACTTATCAATGACCTTAAATCCCAACGACAATCTGCCTTATTTCGCATATACCAGAAAACTCGAAGGCGAAAGCAACTGGGGCGTGTCTCTTGCCAAGTGGAATGGAAGTGCTTTTGAGATGGTGGGACCTACAGGCATTGCAGATGCGAGTGGTAGAAGTGCATCCAAACCACAGGTCGCTTTTGCCAAAGACGGCACAACCTATGTCAAGTATCTTGCCGGCGAAGTGGCGTCTAAACCCACAGTTAAAAAACTTGACGCAGCCTGGACTCTGATAGGTGAGGCCGGTTGTGGTCTTACACACAATGCCAACACGAGCTATGCTTATCCGTTCTATGTTGATCCCACAAGCAGCAAACCGGTAATATTTTGGTGCGGAAACACAAAGAATCAGGCTGATTACCGCACTATGAATTATGCCTCAGCCAATGGTGAAAGTTGGTCCACAGTCATTGTCACGGGATCTATTCCTGCATATGGTTCAGGTGCGACAACTACTTCTGGCATGTATTATACATCCTGTGCCGTAGAGAACGACGGGAAAATCTATATTGTTTCTTCGTTCAACCAATTCGGATATTATGTGCACGAAGTAAATGCTGACGGAACTCTTAAGACCATTGTTGATAATTATCTTCCTGACAATGCTCCTTACGGTATAGGCAGCAATCTGCAAATGAAGCTTGGTCCCAATGGGACACTTTATGTGCTTGCAGTCGTCAATGCCGGAGATAATTCAATGCAGGTCTATACTGTCGATCAGAATGCAGGTACACTCAAACCCTACGGCGCTGGAAGTTCGGCAATTTCCATCGTGTCTACCGGTGCAGAGGAAGACTATGGCATGGCTGTCAACCCTATCGATGGTCTTGTAGTATCTGTTTATGATACGGAAAAAGGTAAAGGTGCTCCCGTTTTTGCATATCTCGATGATAATTTGCAATGGAATACATTCGAAGTCGATAACCCGGCATTAAGCACTTCTGCATTTTATATGCAGTTTGACAAGACTGGGGAAAACTGTTATGTGGCATACATGGCAGCAGATGGTATCAATCTCTACCGCATAGGTCTCGAGGCGGATATCCTCCCCGAATAATCTTTATATAAATAGATTAATGCTGAATAACCGGCCGCTGATTTCAGCGGTCGGTTATTTCGTCTATGACGGCGCGGACGCTGCCGTGCTCCAGAAGCAGAGCCTTGGCTTTTTCGTAGTCACTGATGCCGGTTTCCGCCATAATCATACGGGTGCCGCGGTCCACCAGTTTCTTGTTGGTGAGCTGCATATCCACCATACGGTTGCCTTTTACGTGGCCCAGGCGAATCATTACTGAGGTGGAAATCATATTCAGGATCAGCTTGGTGGCTGTGCCCGCCTTCATACGGGTGCTGCCCGTCACGAACTCGGGGCCGACCACGGCGATTATGGGAATCTCGGCGACCTTTTTAGAAGGGGCGTCCTGGTTGCAGGAGATGCAGGCTGTCAGCATCCCGATGTCGCGGGCGTGACGCAGCGCTCCCAGCACGTACGGGGCTCCGCCAGAGGCGGTTATGCCCACTATTGTGTCGTTTGGGGTAGGATTGAAGGCCTGGACATCTTCCCAGCCCTGACGGCGGTTGTCCTCGGCGCCCTCCACGGCCCTGCGGATGGCCCCGTCGCCGCCCGCAATAATGCCTATGAAGGCATCGTCAAGCCCGTAGGTCGGAAAAATTTCGGAGGCGTCGGTGATGCCAATGCGGCCGCTGGTGCCGGCGCCGATATAGAATACACGGCCGCCGCGGCGCATCCGCTCCACAATGCCGTCTACCAGCAGTGATATCTGCGGAATGCAGCCGGCCACAATCTGCGGCACTTTGCAATCTTCTGTGTTTATGCCCTCCAGCAACTCCAGAGTGGACATTTTATCCAGGTCTGAATACAATGAACTCTGCTCTGTCTGTTTCATTGCTGTATCTTTTTTGCGTCCTTTTCAAAGAAGGCTATGCGGGCCAATATCAGGGCGAGGCTGGCCACAACCCAGACGGCTGCCAGTGATGCGATGCCTCCGGAGAGGCCAAAGTTGTCGCTGATGATGCCCAGTATCCAAGGGGCAAGGGAGCCTATGCCAAAGCCGAATAGGATGAGTATGGCAGACGACAGGGAGTAGTATTTGGCGTCGATCACGTCATAGAGCACCGCGTAGGTGCCGGCATCGAAAAAGGCCCTGAAAAAGCCGAATCCGGCCAGCGCTGCGCAGACCAGTACAAAGCTGTGGGAAACGCCCATCAAAACTATGCAGGGCGATGCCAGCAACAGTCCGGCCGCCTGTACCAGCAGGCGGTTTTTGCGGCCGCCGTTTGCAGCGGCAATCCTGTCTGAGATGATGCCTGCCGCCAGCACGCCTATAAATGCTGCTGCGTGTGTCCAGAACATCGAATGGAATCCGGCCGACGAGAGGCTCAGGTCGAATGTATCTTTCATATACTTCGGCATCCAGGTCAGATAGCCGTTCAGGCCAAAGATCAGGCCGCAGTAGGCAACCAGCATACATACGGCGGTGGGCACCTTGAAAAATGCCGCTATGGCAGAGGGCAGGGAAGGCGAATCTGCCTTGACGGCAGCCTGCGCGGGGTCGGCGGGCTTATCCTTGAGCCTTGCCGCCAGCACTGCAGTAAATAATATACCCAGTCCGCCGAAGAGGAAAAACGCATATTTCCAGCCGAAATTCTCTGCCATCCATCCCGCCAGAAAACCGCAGGTGATCACGCCCAGATAGTAGGATGTCTGGTGCAGCGACATCGCCCTGGCGCGGGTGCTGGAGTCGTGGTAACTGGCAATGATGCCGGTGTAGGTGGGGCCGAACATACCCTGTCCCAGTCCCATACCGAAGCAGCGGAACAGAATCAGTGAGAAAATGCCGCCCGAGAAGCCGGTCAGAAGTGTGGCGGTGCTGAATATGAGCACGCTGATCCAGATCTGGCGGCTGCGGCTCAACCGATCGGCATAGTAGCCCGCAAATGGAACCACTATGGCGTAAAATACGTTGAACAGGGTAGAGAGCAGCCCCATTGTGCTGTCTGACGCCCCCAGGTGCTGCTGGATTTGCGGCAGCACTATATTGAATGCCTGCCTGTCGGCCTGATTCAGGAAAAAGGCCACCCAGAGAAGCATCACCACTTCCCACTTGTAGCCTTTGCGAGAAGTGTCCACTTTCATACTAAACGATATGGCTTATCCAACGGTCGCGGTCGCCCGGTAGAAGGTCCACCGGCGGAATCTCTATCATAGTGTAGCAGCCAGGTTTCTGGCGCAATACGGCGCGGGCGGCAGAGACCAGAATCTGCCCTGTGAGGGCGGGGTTGTTGATGCTCATCTTGAACTGGAAGTTCTGGTTCTGGGTCTTGCCCGATACGCCCTTGCGCACAAGATTGACGCCGTGGCCCATATCCTTCACTGCATCTACGCTCTCTACCTGGAATACGTGGGTTTCGTCGGAAGCGAAATAGGGATCGGCCTTCACGGCGGCGGCGATTTTGTTAAAATCGAAACCTGGTTTAACTTGCACATAAACCATACGGCGGTGGACTCCCTGTCCGGTGGGAATTGTCATAGACAGGGCGTCTTCTACACCCTCTATGGCCTTGACTGCCACCGAGTGGCCCATACTCATACCGGGGCCGAAATTGGTGTAGGTGAGGCCTTTGGGGGCGCAGGCCTCCAGTATGGCGCGGACCATAGAGTCTGTGCCCGGATCCCATCCGGCCGATATAATGCAGGCCTTGCCGGCTTTTTCTGCGGCGGCCTTAAGGGTTGCGTGCAATGCGGGAATCTTGGTGTGGATGTCAAAACTGTCCACTGTGTTGATGCCCATTGCGAGGGCCTCCAGTGCATATTCCTCTACTTTGCGGGTGGGGGTTGCCAGGATGGCCACATCCACGCTGTCAAGATCTTTCAGAGAAGAAACCACCTTGATGCCGGCCAGTTCGGCGGGAACCTGTGATGCGTTGCGGCGTACCACGCCCGCAATCTCGAAGTCCTCTGCCGCCTGCAGTGCCTCGATGGCATATCTGCCGATATTGCCGTAGCCCACTACGGCTGCTCTTATTTTTTTCATATTATATCAGGTTAAGGTCTTTAAGGGTCTTTTCCATAAGTTGCATTGTGCTCTCCTGCGCCGGAACCAGCGGCAGTCGGAGTTCGTTCTGTATCATACCCATCAGGTAGAGGGCTGCCTTTGCGGGGATGGGGTTGCTCTCCACGAAGCAGTTCTTGAACAGGTCAAACAGACGGTGATGGATGGGACGGGCAGCCGCCAGGTCGCCGCGGAGCATTGCCTCGGTCATAGCCACCATCTCGCGCGGAACTATATTGGAAGCCACGCTGATTACGCCGGCGGCACCGGTGGCCATCAGGCTAAGTGTTTCGTCGTCGTTGCCGCTGAGCACGGCAAAGCCTTCGGGTGCGTGGGCAATTATCTTGGATATCTGGTCATAGTTGCCGGAAGCCTCCTTAACTGCAATAATGTTTGGGTGCTCTGCAAGGCGGAGGGTGGTGTCGGCGCTGATATTCACACCGGTACGGCCCGGAACGTTGTAGAGTACAACCGGCCTCGGGGCAAAATCTGCCACTGCGGTGAAATAAGAGAACAGACCGTCCTGAGAGGGTTTATTGTAATAGGGAGTCACCACCAGAAAGGCATCGGGATCGTATGGCGTCAGGACCTCGATGTTGTTGCGCGTCATCACTATGGAGTTGGTGCCCACTCCCACCATCACTGGGCGGCCGGCAGCGTGCTCTTTGGCTATCTGCAGCAATTTTATGCGTTCCTGGTCCAGCAGGCAGGGGGTCTCGCCGGTGGTGCCCAGCGGCACCAGGAAATGGATTCCCGCCTCTATCTGCGATTTGACTAGATTTTCAAAAGCTTTGTAGTCGACCTCCTCGTTCTTGAAGGGGGTAATAAGTGCGGTTCCGCAACCTTGCAGTTTCAAATTGTTCATAAAGCTTCTGAATTAAAAAGTAAGTCCTTGAATTCGTGTACGCCGCTCACGCGCTCTGTCATAAGAGCCGCCTCTACGGCGCCCTGTGCCAGCCCTTCGCGGGAAAACGCTTCGTGGCTGAGGGTGATTTTGTCGCAGCTGCCGGTAAGGGTCAGGGTATGGATGCCCGGAACCTCGCCAATGCGCTGTGAAGTGATTTGAGTGTTGAATCCGCCATTCTCGTCCACAATCTTGCCCAGGGAAATGGCTGTGCCGCTGGGGGCGTCAAGCTTGTGGATATGGTGAATCTCTTCTATTGTAGTGCTGTAGTCGCCGTGGCCGGCCGCCAGACGGGACAGGTATGCCGCCGTCCTGAACAGGATGTTAACGCCTATTGAAAAGTTAGAAGCGTAAATCATCGTGGCGCCGCACTTTTCAAAATATGCGACCACATCGTCTTTGATATCATTCCAGCCGGTGGTGCCAATCACCGTCGCCTTGAAGTTCTCTGCAAGGAACTTGTAGTTGGCGCGGATGGCGTCGGGCTGTGTGAAATCTATGCATACGCACTCACGCGCCAGTTCTTTTGGAGTGGCGGTGATATCTTCGCTGCACAGGGCACATTCTATTCCGCGGCGCTTCAGAACGTCCTCTATCATATGGCCCATCTTGCCATAGCCGCTTATAACAACCTTAATTGCCATTTTCGAAGAATGTTTTGTGCAGATTGCGGATTACGGTCATCATTTCTGGCCTGTCCACCACAATACTCAGGTTTAGGAAAGAGGAACCCTGGGACATCATATAAATCTTGCTGTCGCTCACCGCCTCGAATACTGCAGCAACGGCGCCCTTGACACCGATGATATTCTTGCCTATGATGCTCACCTGGCTCTTGTCGCGGTCCACGGTGATGTTGCCAATCTTTGAGAGTTCGGCCACCACCGGATCTATAGGCGCCTTGGCATCTACGGTGACGGATACGCTGGCCTCTGAGGTGCTGATCATATCCACCGAAACGCCGTGCTTCTCAAAGATAGAGAAGATTCTTGTAAGTGAGCCGGTGGTGTTGATCATCTTGGGCGAGTAAATGTTTATCACCCTTATGTTTTCGTTATAGGAAATGCTCTTGACTCCGTCAAAGATGCACTGGCTGTTCATAACCACGGTGCCCTCTCCGTCGGGATTCATAGAGTTGAGCACATACAGCGGAATATTTTTGCCGGCGGCGGGCTCGATGGAGAGAGGGTGGAGGACCTTTGCTCCGAAACGGGCCAGCTCGGCAGCCTCTTCGTAGGAGAGTTTATTGATGCCCTTGGCCTCCGGCACAATGTTGGGGTCGGCGGTGCAGATGCCGTCTACATCGGTCCAGATTTCAATGCGGTCGGCGTCCAGCACCATACCCAGCAGAGATGCCGAATAGTCGCTGCTGCCGCGCCCCATAATGGTGGGGTCGCCCTCTATGGTGACGCCCATAAAGCCCTGGGTGATAACGGCGTCGGCATTTTTGAACGCCTTGTCTATTATGCTGTTGGCGCGTTTGGTGACCTCCGGGATATCGGCGGTGGCGCACAGATAGTTGCGCGAAGTGATCATAAAGTGGCGGGCGTCTATCCAGGCGGTCTTAAGGCCGAATGCATTCATCATAAAGCAGACGATATTGCTGGAGAGATACTCGCCCATAGATATCATATAGGCTTTGTCGGCATCGGGAATCTGGCCGCCCATATGGGCTTTGGACAGAGTCCACAGAGAATTGCACAGATTGTCTATCTTTTGATTGATATCTGTAGTATCAGGGGTGGGGCGCTTGGGGTCTACCATAGAGGCAAGCCCGTCTACAGTGTCTTTGTGACGGTCTTTTATGGCACTTATAATTTGTTCGCTGTGCTCCTTGTCGCCCTGTTCTGTGAAATCCACCAACTGGTGCAGCAAATTGGTAATGCCGGAGCAGGCAGATACCACCACAACGGGTTTGCTGCGCATTTTCTTGGTGATGATGGAGATTGTCCTTCTGATTGCGGCCGCATCTGCGATGGAGGTGCCGCCAAATTTCATTACTATCATCGCTTATATTTTTTCACCCGGCTAAAGTAGTAATTCTTCGGCTTATGAGCGCCTTTTTAACGAAAATAATTACTAATTTTGGGAACTTTTTTAAGCCGTCTATACTAACTGATAACCAAAATACAATGAAAACACTTAAAAGTTTAGTGATTGTCGCTCTTGCAGCCGTTATGCTCTTTGGCTGTAAAAGCGCTCCCAAAGAAGAAAAAATCCCCGTCGGCGTTCAGCTTTACAGCGTTCGCGACAATATGGAGCAGGATTTCTACGGCACCCTCAAGGCCATCAAGGAAATGGGTTATGACGGTGTGGAATTCGCCGGCCTTTTCGGCAATACTCCCGAACAGGTAAAGGCCTGGTGCGATGAACTGGAACTCAACCCCATCTCTGCACACGTGCCCCTGGCCGATATGATGGCTGACATCGACGGCGTCATCAAGACCTACAAGGCCATCGGCTGCCAGTATCTGGCTGTGCCTTATCTTCCCGAAGAGCTGCGTCCCGGCACCGATCTGTTTGAACCCACCGTTGCCGCTATTGCAGAGCTTGGAAAGAAGGTGAAGGCAGCTGGTATGACTCTGCTCTATCACAACCACGATTTCGAGTTCAAGACTCTTGAAGACGGTTCCTACGGTTTGGATTATATCTACAGCACCGTTCCCGCCGACCTGCTTCAGACAGAGCTCGACCTCTGCTGGGTCAAGTATTCCGGCATCGATCCCGCCGAGTATCTCCGCAAGTATACCGACCGCTCTCCCGTGGTTCACTTCAAGGACTATTATTTCGAGGGCGAGAAAGAGGGTGATCCTTATGCTCTTATAGGCATAGAGAAAGAAGAGGATGCTCCCAAGACTGTGTTTGAGTTCCGTCCCCTGGGCTGCGGTATGCAGGATCTCCAGAGCCTGATTGATGCTTTCAAGGATGCCCACAGCAAGTGGATTATTATTGAGCAAGACAACCCCAGTATGGGTATGTGCCCTATGGCCAGCATCAAGAAGGGCCTTTGCAACCTCAAGCATATGCTTTGCCCCGGTGAGTGCGAGCAGAAAGAATGCTGCGATAAGCAGGAAGGCTGCTGCGACAAGAAAGATGGCTGCAGCGAAGATGATTGCGCCAAATGCGACAAGGCAGAAGGCTGCGAGAAGTCTTGCTGCGAAGAGAAAGCCGAGTAATCTAGCGCTACTATATGCAAAAAGAGGTGACCCGTTTGGATCACCTCTTTTTTGCTGCCCTTCGCTAAGGCTCCGAATATGCTTTGCTTCGGGCCAGTCGGCTCGTCGCGCCTGTTCCCTACGCAAACATATTCTTCGCAAAATCGCTCAGGGCAGTATGAGCCGATACTATACGATACCCTGGGCGAGCATAGCGTCGGCTACTTTCATAAAGCCGGCGATGTTGGCGCCCTTGACGTAATTGATGTAGCCGTCGGGCTCGGTGCCGTATTCTACGCAGCGGGAGTGGATGTTGGCCATAATGCCTTTAAGTTTCTCATCCACCTCTTCTTTGCTCCATCCCAGACGCATTGAGTTCTGGGTCATCTCCAGGCCTGAAGTGGCCACGCCGCCGGCGTTGGATGCCTTGCCGGGAGAGTAGAGGATCTTGGCTGCCTGGAATTTGGCGATAGCTTCGGGAGTGGTGGGCATATTGGCGCCCTCTACCACGCACTTGCAGCCGTTCTTGAGCAGCATATCTGCCTGCTCTGCGTTAAGCTCGTTCTGGGTGGCGCAAGGCATTGCGATGTCGCACTTCACGCTCCAGGGGCGCTCGTTGGCAGTGTAAGTTGCAGAAGGATACTTCTCTGCATATTCGCGGATACGGCCTCTCTGAACGTTCTTCAGCAGGAATACATATTTCAGTTTCTCTTCGTCGATGCCGTCGGGATCATAAATGAAACCGTTGGAGTCGGAGAGGGTAACGACCTTTGCTCCCAGAGCGGTGGCTTTCTGGGCTGCATACTGAGCCACGTTTCCACTGCCGGAAATGGCCACTGTCTTGCCCTTGTAGCTCTCGCCGCGGGTTGCCAGCATTGCCTGGCCAAAATAGCAGGCGCCATAGCCGGTAGCCTCGGGACGGATCAGCGAACCGCCAAAACTCAGGCCTTTGCCGGTGAATGTGCCGGTGAATTCGTTGGCCAGACGCTTGTACTGACCGAACATAAATGCCACCTCGCGGCCGCCTACGCCGATATCACCTGCCGGTACGTCGGTGTCGGGGCCGATATGACGATAGAGTTCTGTGATGAAGCTCTGGCAGAAGCGCATAACCTCCATATCGGATTTGCCTTTGGGGTCAAAGTCGCTGCCGCCCTTGCCGCCGCCCATAGGGAGGGTGGTGAGGCTGTTTTTGAATGTCTGCTCAAATGCAAGGAATTTCAAAATAGAGAGGTTTACGCTGGGGTGGAAACGGACGCCGCCCTTGTAGGGACCTATGGCGCTGTTCATCTGGATGCGGTAACCTTTGTTTATCATAACTTCACCGGAATCGGAAACCCAGGGAACGCGGAACATAACCACGCGCTCGGGCTCAACGATGCGCTCCATAACTTTCAGTTTAAGTAGCTGAGGGTTTTCTACGATCATAGGAGCGACACTCTCTACGACCTCCCTGACCGCCTGATGGAACTCCTTTTCACCGGGGTTCTTGGCAATGACATCGGTCATTAGCTTGTCTGCGTACTCTTTTGCTGTCATAAGTGTAGGTGTTATTTGTTGTTTGTTGTTGCAATTTTCAATCGCAAATATATATGATTTATTTAAATAACAAATAAAAGTGCATCTAAATAGTTTTGAACGCACTTTTCAACACATTACAAATTGTAAGTTGATTGCGCCCTGGCGATTGAATTTTTGCGTCTTATGCAAAAAATTCGTAATTTAGTATGATAATTTGCTATCGTTATGATGTATGTGTGGTTTATAGTTGGTGTCGCACTCACTCTTCTGGGTGCATCCTGGTTGGTGGACGGCGCCAGCGGAATAGCAAAACGCTATAAAGTATCAGAATTTGTAATAGGTGTATGCATCGTGGGCATCGGCACCTCTATGCCGGAGCTTACGGTCAGCCTGCTGGGAAGCCTTCGCGGCAGTGCAGAGATAGCCATAGGCAATGTTACCGGCAGCAATATGTTCAACACTCTGGTGATACTTGGCATTACGGCAATGATCAACCCGATAATGTTCACTCGGGACAATCTCCGCCGCGATATGCATCTTAATACACTGGCTTCCGTAATACTTTTGTTGTTCGCGTATCTGCCCATTGCAATCCGTCCCACTGAATCGCCGGTAATATCCCGCCTAGAAGGTTTGCTGTTCCTGCTGCTTTTTGCCGGCTATCTGTATATGACATTCCGTAACGGTAATAAAGCAGAAGAACCCGAGGCCGATACTGAAGGCGGGTCTAAGCCGTTATGGCTGCTTATTTTAATGGTTATAGCCGGCATCGCCGCCCTGGCGGTAGGAGGGAAGCTCTTTGTGGACAAGGGCTGCGAGATTGCAAGGGCTCTGAAGGTCTCTGAGACTGTGATTGCAATAACCTTCATGGCAGGCGGCACATCTCTGCCGGAGCTGGTGACCTGCATTGTGGCGGCGGCCAAAAAACGCAACCAGCTGGCCCTTGGCAATATACTGGGCTCCAATGTCAGCAATATCCTGCTGATTTTGGGCTGCAGTTCACTTGTGCGCCCCCTTATTGTGGATACTGTGAACCTGGACGGTTTCATTATTTTGATAGGTGTGGCTATTCTGCTGTATCTCAGCGCCCTGCTTCCCAAACGCAACGAACTTTCCCGCTACAAGGGTTTCATATTTTTACTCTTGTATGCCGCTTACATTTATTTTGTAGTCCTAGCATAATCACGCAATATGGTATCTATAATTATTTATGCCCTCATTTTCATCTTTATGCCGGCCCTGGTGGTAAAGCTTTGCACCAAGGTCAGCTTTTTCGGAAAAATAGGGCCAATCCTGCTGCTTTATATTATCGGTGTCCTGATAGGCCAGATTCCCGGCCTTAACAATGAAGCCACAATGTCCTTCAAGGATACTGTCACCACAGTAATGATTCCGCTGGCGCTGCCAATGATGCTTTTTGGCTGCCAGTTCAATCTTAAGGATATGAAAGGCATAGGCAAGTCGCTCATCGCTGGTCTGGTGGCAGTGATAGTGGCAACTGTAGTCGGTTATCTGCTGTTCGGCAGCAAGATTGCAGACGGACCAAAGGTTGCAGGTCTGCTGGTGGGATGCGAAACCGGCGGCACCATAAATATGGCTGCCTTGAAGCAGGCGCTGGATTTCCCCAGCGAACGCTATGTGCTGCTCAACTCTTATGATATGCTCATTTGCTTCCTGTATTTTGTATTTCTGCTCAGCATAGGGATCAAATGGTTCAGGAAGGTTCTGCCGCACACTTCTGTCAAAGCCCAGGAAGGAACCGAAGGACAGTCAGATTCTGCCGTACTGGAGAAGCAGGGCTATGATGGTATCTGGACCCGCTCTGGGATTGTGCAGCTTGCCAAGATAATGCTGGCGGTGATTTGCTGCCTGCTTCTCTCGGTGCTCGTAGTGGCAATAGTAGGGGTCGTAATAGGGCTTATAAAAGGTGACGCCATAAGTCTCAAGACCGTGACCGGATCTTTCGGTGCAGGCTGGTTTATGCCCGTGTTCATACTTTCTCTCACGACTCTTGCCATTGCTGCTTCTTTCCTCAAGCCGGTGCGCAAGCTCACCCACAGTTATAATGCAGGCCTTTACCTGATTTATATTTTCTCTTTGGCTGTGGCTTCTATGGCTGATGTCACCAAACTTAGTTTTGGTCAGGAACTCTACACTTTGCTATTCCTTGTGTGCATCATTTTCGGCTCACTGCTCATTCAGCTGCTGATGTCAAAACTGCTGAAGATAGAGGCGGATATGATGATTGTAACCAGCGTCTCGCTGATCAACTCGCCGCCTTTCGTGCCTATGATGGTGTCTGCAATGAAGAATCCCAAAGTGCTGGTACCGGGCATCACAGTCGGCATCATCGGCTTTGCCGTGGGCAACTACCTCGGCATCCTCGCCGAACAATTGTTCGCGCTGTTTTAGCACTTCGCAATTAGCGAAAAAAAGCTTAGCGTAGGGAACAGGGGTTCTATGTTCTCCCTGGCCCGGAGCTAAGCTTTTTTTGCGGTTAAAAGCGAAGTGCGATTAGAATCTGGGGCCGCCTCCGAATCCGCCACGGCCGCCGCCGAATCCACCTCCTCCAAAGCCTCCGCGGCCGCCGAAACCGCCACGGTCACCGCCTCTCTGGTTCTTGAAAGTACCAAAGGTGTAGGTGAGCTTGAATATGATGTAGCGGCCAAGACGGTTGCTCCAGCTGTCCTGCAGGTAGTTCTCGTTCATTGTGCGGGAGATGCTCTTGCTCTGCTCCAGCAGGTCATATGCATTCACTGCCAGGGAAACGGGACCGAGCCTGTAGCTTACGCCCGCATTCCAGATGAATTCCGGATCGTTGTAGCCTGAGGTATAGCCGCGATAGAAGGTGTATGTGGCGTCGCTGCTCAACTCCAGGCTGTTCCAGAGTGTCCAAACGAATGAACCCAGTATGGAATTGTCAAGGGTGTGCTTGTCGGCGGCTGAATTCAAAGAATAAATGGCATTGTTGTAGCGAATCCTGCCGCCAATGGAGGCGTACAGATTGTCGCCGTTATAGCGGAAGCTCAAATCTTCTGACAGGGTATAAGCAGTGGTCTTGCTCTCGCCGAAGCCGCTCTCTCCGCCGTAGAATCTGCTGCCGGTGGGGTCTACTTTACCGTCGCCAGTTACGCCCCAGAAGTCCTTCATAAACTCTTCATAAACGAATGTTTCTGCATTAAGGCCGTCGCGAGCCTCTATGTTCTGGTAGCTGACTGCGTTGGTCAGGTTGGCAGAGGTGTTGGAGGCTATCGAGAAGCTGGACTTGGCAATGGGCGTGTTGTATGACAGGAACATGTTGTATGACTGCGAAGGTTTCTTCGCATTTACCGGAACGGAATAGCTTACACCGTCCTTGTCAAACCAGCTGGCCGTTACAATGCTGTTCAGACCGTAATTGAAGAAGAAGCCTGTGGTCAGGGAAGAGAAGGTGTATTTGTTGTTTCTGTTGAAGAACAACCTGGCGTTGTGGGTGAAGGTAGGCAGCAGATATGCATTACCGGTGCTGATGGCAGTAGGATTGGAAACATCCAGAATAGGCTGCATACGGCTTGTAGAAGGTTGCTGCGAGCGGCCGTTGTAGTTGGCGCGCAAATTCGTGGTTTGGCTGAAATTGTAGCGGGCACGCACCTCGGGTGACCAGTTCAGCTGCCATTCGCCGTCCATATCGTTGGTTACACCGAATTTGGTGGTATGGGTCTCGTTGTAGGTGGGCTGCAGGGTGGCGCCGAACTGGATGAAGTTGCGGTCTTTCTGATACTGCATCATAACACCAGCCTGATGGTTGATGAATATGTTTTCCACACTGCTGCTGTAGTAGAGATTCTCTATCGAGTAATCTCCCTTGTCGTCCATATTGTGCACAAAGTCTGTGTCATCTACCGTGTGTGCTGCGGCACCCGCATAGTCAAATGTGCTCTTTACAGAATTGCTGTGAGTGTAGCCTATGCGGTAGCGAGCGCTCACAAACCAGTTTTCCGAGAGGGGTTCCGTGTATTCCAGGTTGCCGTTTAGCGACATATTTCTGGAGTCGGTGTGGGAATACTGGTCAATGCGTGTAGGGTCGCCTTTGGCGTATTGAGTGTTGGAAAACTCCTTGGCGTCGGACTCGCTGCCGGAGAAGCTGTAACGTCCGCCAAAGGTTATGGTGCGGCCGGGCTTGCCTATTCGCTGGCCCACCATAAACCGGCCGTCTGCCGTGCGGCTCTGACTCAGCCCGTATGAGAATGACCTGGAGTCGTTGAGCCTGGAGTAGATGTCGCCTTCGCCGATTCCGGTCTCGTTGCCGTTGCTGCGGTCGTTTACACTCCATTCCCAGTTAAAGCGGGGCCTGAAGAAGACGCGGGTGCCTTCGGGGGTGTAATTAATCTCTGCGCCTGCCTCTACAAACTGGTTGCCGGAATTGGACTTGCTTTCAGAATCTGTAGTAAGATCATCGCCGTCGTTCACATAGGTGATTTTGTGGTCCTTGCTCTGGACGTCGCTCTTGCGCTGGCCGTATTCTGCGCTGACGTTGGCTTCGAGGTCCTTTACGCGGGAAGTTCCGTAGTTGATGCCGGCCATCCATTCATCGTTTATACCCCTCATTCCGCCAAAGCCGCCGGGACCGCCGCCGCCCTGAAAGCCGCCACGGTTGTTGGTGTTGTTGCCGTTGGCCACGAATGCCAGCTGGTCGGTTTCGTTGAAACGGCCTATGATGCCGTTGCCCTGGTAGCGCCAGTCATTTTTCAAATCGAACTTGCTGCCGTCCACCGGAGCGGTGCGCAGGTCGCGTCCCAAACCGCCGGAGAGATTGCCAAACCAGCCGTCGAACATTCCCTTGTAGGTGCTTACGTCAATGATTTTCTCTGTATCGTCGTCTTCTATGCCGCTGAACTGGGCCTGCTCCGATTTCTTGTCTATCACCTTGACCTTTTCAATCACATTCACCGGGATATTCTCGGTGGCCAGGCTGGGATCGTCCAGGAAGAAAGTCTTGCCGTTCAGGGTGATTTTCTTGATGGTCTCGCCGCCGGAGGTGATGCTGCCGTCGCTGCCGACCTCAATGCCGGGCAGCTTTTTGAGCAGGTCTATCAGCACGGCGTTATCCTTGACTTTGAAAGAAGATGCCGTGTATTCTATCGTATCCTGCTTGATGGTGATGGCATTACCCACTGCCGAAATGGTGGCGCCCTGGAGCATTTCAAAATCCTCTTTCATTGCCATCTCGCCCAGATTGATGTTGCCTTTGTTCACGTCGACCTGCCTGGTCAGTGTCTCAAAGCCCATCAGCTCTGCCTTGAGTATGTACTGCCCGTAATCAACTTTGTCAAACTCTGCCTTGCCGTCAAGTCCCGCAAGGGCGTAATACTTTGCCACGGTATCGTCTTTGGGCAAAAGCATCACCGCCGCATAGGAGGCGGGTTCGCGGGTCAGTGTGTCCAGGAGGGTGAGCTTTACGGTTGCTCTACGTTGTGCCGCTGCTGTAAAAGAAGTTGCGCAAAGCGCGGTGGCGGCAAAAATCAAAGTCAGGATAATCTTTTTCATACGGATATTTGACTGCAAAGATATCCAGAGGTTTAAAATAATGACAAAATATCATTATTTTTGAGCGTAATATTTTTCCCTATGGTAGATTACGAGCACTTTACGTTTGCCGACGAGCAGCGCCACGATTATATGAAATACCGCATACACAGGATTCTGTTGGTATGCAGCAGTTACGACGGTTATACCCTTGAAGAGGACGGCCACATAGATTCTCAAATCAACGGCGAATACAACGAGCTAAATATGAGCAATCCGCCTGCGATTGTGCGCGTGAGCAGCGCTGCTGAGGCTCTTGAAAAGTTGGAGAGCGGGGAAGAGTATGATTTCGTGCTCACTATGTACAATGTGGGCGGGATGACGGTGTTCGATTTTGCCCGTACCATCAAGCAGATGAAGCCCGATATGCCGGTGTTTCTGATCACCAGCTTCTCGCGGGAGATTTATCGCAGGATAGAAGAGAGCCAGTGCGAGGCGATAGACAATATTTTCTGCTGGCACGGCACTGCCGACCTTATAATTGCCATCATCAAGCTGGCCGAGGACAGGCTGAATGCGGAGCGGGACATCCTTGAAGGCGGTGTGCAGGCCATACTGCTGGCCGAGGATTCCTTCCGCTTCTATTCTTCTTATCTGCCTGAGCTATACCGGATATTGCTTCTTCAGAACAGCGAATTCATCAAGGATGCCTATAACGAGCAGCAGATGATTTCGCGCAAGCGCTCGCGGCCCAAAGTGCTGCTGGCCACCAACTACAGCGAAGCGGTGGAACTCTACCGTAAGTACAAGAATAACCTGCTGGGCGTGATCACCGACCTGGGAATGATTATCAACAAGGGTGACCGCAGCGAAACGGAAAAGTCGGATGCCGGCGTGGATATCTGCAAACTGGTCAAGAGCGAGACGCCGTGGATGCCGGTGATAATGCAGTCTTCCCAGGTGGAATTCAAGTCCCTGGCCGAGTCCCTGGGAGCCGGATTCATACCCAAGACCAGCAAGAACCTGCTGGAGAATATGCGCCACGTGATTCTGTCCCGCTTCGGCTTTGGCGATTTCATTTTCACAGAACCAAATTCCGGCCTGGAACTGGGCCGTGCGCACGATCTCTATCAGATGCAGAAACTCATAGAGACTGTGCCGGACGATGTTCTGGAGTATCACCTGAGCCAGATGAACCTCTCCAAATGGCTGTATGCACGCGGTCTTTTCCCCATAGCCAAGGTGCTGCGCAGTATGAACAGCAGCCAGTTCAAGAGCACCGAAGATCACCGCAAGGCCATAGTGCTGCTTCTCAAGGAATACCGGACTCTGCTGGGGCAGGGCATAGTGGCGGCTTTTGACGAGGCCACCTACAGCGACGCCATCTCCTTTGCAAAGATAGGCGAGGGGAGCATCGGCGGAAAGGCCCGCGGCCTGGCGTTTATGAACGGCATCCTGGCCAAGCACGAGCAGTATAAGAAATATCCGGGCGTGCGCATCACCATCCCGCGCAGCGTGGTGATATCCACCGATTATTTCGAAGAATTCATCAATTCAAATTCGCTGCAGTACATTATCGAGAAAGATGTTTCCGACGAAGTTTTGCTAAGCGAATTCCTGAATTCCACCATACCGCAGAGTCTGCACAGCAAGCTTAAAAAGTTTGTCTCTACCTGCCGCCGGCCGCTGGCCATAAGGTCGTCGTCTAAGCTGGAAGACAGTAACTATCAGCCTTTTGCCGGGGTTTATTCAACCTATATGATTCCCCGCTGTGAAGATGACGGACAGATGCTGCGAATGCTTATCCGCGGTGTCAAGAGCGTTTATGCTTCGGTTTATTTCGCCTCTTCAAAGGCCTATATCCAGACCTCGCAGAATGTGCTCAGCGAAGAGCGTATGGCGGTGCTGGTGCAGGAGGTGTGTGGCACCGAGCAGGACGGCTATTTCCTGCCCACCTTCAGTGGTGTGGCCCGCAGCCGCAATCTCTATCCCATCGGTTATGAAAAGCCCGAGGAGGGTGTCTGCAACGTGGTGATGGGTCTTGGCAAGGCGGTTGTGGACGGAGGCAAGACGCTACGCTTCTCGCCGGCTTATCCCGACAAAGCCCTGCAGACCTCTACCGTGGAGCTCACCGTGAGTGACGCGCAGACCGAGGTTATGGCCCTTAATCTGGATCCGGGCAAGTTCCTGCCCTCTACCGACGACGCCATCAACATAGAGAAACTGCCGGTGAGCAAAATAGGCAGCTGGCGTAACGCGAAGTATGTTTGCAGCAACTTTGATTACGCCAACAACCGCATCAGCGAAGGCCCGACATTCAACGATTCTTTCAAGGTTATTACCTTCAACAGCATCCTGAAATATAACTCATTTCCGCTGGCCGAGATTATCCGCGACCTGCTCAAGATAGGCGAGGAGGAGCTCCGCTGCCCCGTGGAAATTGAGTTCGCGGTGAATATGGACGTGGAGCCGGGCGCTCCCAAGATTTTCAATTTCTTGCAAATCAGGCCCATAATCAATAGCCTGGACGAGAGCAAGGTAGATTGGGACAAGATTGATGTTTCCGATGCGATTATCTACTCTGAGTGTGCCCTGGGCGTGGGTGAAATCAAGAATCTGGAGTACATTGTGTATATGAAGTTCGACAAATTCTCTTCGTTGAAGACTCGCGAGATTGCAGAAGAGCTTTATAAGATAAACACAATGATGAAGGGCCGCGGAGTGGAATATATCCTCGTGGGCACCGGCCGCTGGGGTTCTTCCGATCCTAACCTGGGCGTCCCGGTCAAATGGGGCCACATCTCGGAGGCCAAGGTCATAGTGGAGATGGCGCTCAAGGATTTCAATATCGAGTCCAGTCAGGGCACCCACTTCTTCCAGAATGTGACATCGCTGGGCGTGGGGTATCTTTCCATAAATCCTTCGGCCGGCGAGGGCGTTTTTGCACAGGAAGTGCTGGATGCAATGCCTCTTGATTACGATGGCGAGTGGTTTAAAATTGTCAAATTTGAAAAACCTCTCACGGTTTATGTAGACGGTGTTACAAGAAAAGGAATTGTAAAACTTTGAATTTGATAATTGGTGGAATATTTATAATTTTGTGCACAGAATTTTAATAAAAGCATAAAATGGCCGAAGATATTTTCACTTCGCTCTCCGCTAAGGTAGAAAAGCTCATCTCGATGTACGAGAGCGAGCGTGCCGGCAGTGCGTCCCTCCGCCAGGAGCTGGAGGCCAGCCGGGGCCAGATTGCTCAATACAAAGAAAAACAGATACAATTAGAACAAAAAATAAAGACATTAGAAGATAAACTGAATAGCTTACAATTGGCAGGCGCATTTACGGCATCACCGGGAGACAGTGCAGGGGCAAAGCGCAGATTGAACGCTGTTATTAAGGAAATAGACGAGTGCATATCAATGTTGAATATGTAGAGATATGGAAGAGAAGCAGAAGATAACAGTCACGATTGGTGGGCGCAAGTTCACCTTCCACATCCTGCCCGAAAACGAAGAGCGGGTGCGGGAGTCTGTGAAGAAGATAGAAGAGAAGGTGTCTCTATATGCTGCAAGATATTCCACAAAGGATATGCAGGACATTCTGAGCATTGTGCTGATGGAGTTTGTGATGCAGTATATTTCGCTTGAGCAGAAAGACGACGTCAAAGACATAATGGAAGGTGTCAAGGCACTTGACAGCCGTCTGGACGAATACATAAATTCTGGCCGCTAGTAATACTCTTCGCCAAAATCAACATTTTAAACTTCCAAAGAGTCGCGGCTGCCAAAAACGGGCCTAGGTTACCCTAACGGGGATTCCTGGTTCTCAGGGACGGAGGAAGTTTGCGGCATATACCGTTGGCTCAAAATCTTACCTTGCAAGATTTTTGGACTTACAGTGACTGGCGGCCTTTTTATATAAATTATTCTGCTTCAATTGTAGGTTATTATATGTGGAACCCAATATAATAACTATTCAATAATGATTTTACAATTCATCATAGTGGCCCTTCTGGCCGCACCCTTAGGCATCCTGATTTACGAACTTATAAGACGCGGCATCTTGAAGAAGAAGGCCGACGATATCATCAGAAACGCCGAGATAGAAGGGGAGAACATCAAGAAAGAGAAAATCTTCCAGGCCAAGGAGAAATTCCTGCAGCTCAAGAGCGAGCACGAAGAGGCCATCAAAGAGAAGAACAACCAGATCGCCCAGGTAGAAAACCGTCTCCGTCAGAAAGAGAGCCAGCTTGGTCAGCAGAAGGGCGAGCTTGACCGCAAAGTCAAGGAAAACGACCAGATCAAAGAGAATCTTCAGCATCAGCTTGAAATCCTAAACAAGAAAAAGGACGAATACGAGACAATGCGCGCCGACGCCATCCACAAGCTTGAAGAGGTGGCCGGAATGACCGCAGAAGAGGCCAAGGAGCAGCTGATGGACAGTATGAAGGCCGAGGCCAAGACCCAGGCGATGAGCTATATAAATGACGTTATGGACGAGGCCCGTCTCACCGCCAGCAAAGAGGCCAAGCGCATCGTGATCAACACCATCCAGCGCACTGCGCCTGAGGTGGCAATTGAAAATGCAGTCACTGTTTTCAATATTGAGAACGACGAGGTCAAGGGCCGCATCATTGGCCGTGAGGGCCGCAACATACGCGCACTGGAGGCCGCCATCGGCGTAGAAATCGTGGTGGATGACACTCCCGAAGCCATCCTTATCTCAGCATTCGATCCCGTCCGCCGCGAGGTGGCTCGCCTGGCCCTGCATCAGCTGGTAGCCGACGGCCGTATTCATCCCGCCCGCATTGAGGAGGTTGTGGCCAAGGTTCAGAAGCAGCTGGACGAAGAGATTATGGAGATTGGCAAGCGCACCTGCATAGACCTGGGCGTTCACGGGCTCAACTCCCAGCTGGTCAAGATGGTGGGCCGTATGAAATATCGCTCTTCCTATGGCCAGAACCTGCTGCAGCACTCCCGTGAGGTGGCCAACATTTCCGCAATCCTGGCTGCCGAGCTGGGTCTGAATCCCAAGATTGCCAAGCGTGCCGGTTTGTTGCACGATATCGGTAAGGTAGCAGAAGAGGAATACGAGCTGCCGCACGCCATTGTGGGTATGCAGATTGCTGAAAAGTGCAAAGAGAAACCCGAGGTTTGCAACGCCATCGGTGCCCACCACGAAGAGATTGAGATGCAGACGCTCATCGCTCCCATCGTGCTGGTTGCCGACGCCATTTCCGGTTCCCGCCCCGGCGCCCGCCGCGAAGTGATTGAGAGCTATATCAAGCGTCTCAAAGATATGGAAAACATTGCAGCATCGCATCAGGGCGTGGTTAAGGCATACGCCATCCAGGCCGGTCGTGAGCTGCGCGTGATTGTGGGTGCAGATCAGGTATCCGACGCAGAATGCGACGAAATCAGCAACGAGGTTGCACGCCGCATCCAGGATGAAATGACCTATCCCGGTCAGGTTAAAGTTACGGTAATCCGCGAGGTGCGCAGCGTCGCATTCGCAAAATAACATTCGATATGGACAATCAGAACACCAAGCAGATCAACATTGAAATAGCTCCCGAAATGGCGGGAGGAACATATTCCAACCTTGCAGTCATCACTCATTCCCACAGCGAATTCATTGTGGACTTTGTGCAGATGATGCCCGGCATCCCCAAACCCAAGGTTGCCAGCCGCATAGTGATGACTCCCGAACATGCAAAGCGCCTTCTGCTGGCACTTCGCGACAACATCTCCAAGTTCGAGTCGGAAAACGGCGAAATCAAAATCCGCCAGCAGGGTATGACCATCGCTCCTCTGGGACTGGGGGAGGCGTAAGAGATAAAACGCATTTGTGAAAATGGAGGTGCGATTGGCGCCTCCATTTTCATTTTATTTTGTTAACTTAGTCACATATTTGCACTTATGACTCGCGAGAAGGAAATATCCAGGGTGACGGTGGCCGGCGGGGTTGTGAACCTGCTGCTGGTGGCGCTTAAGTTTGTGGCCGGTATCGCCGGCCGCAGCTCCGCTATGGTGGCCGACGCCGTGCACTCGCTGTCGGATTTTATCACCGACATCGTGGTGCTGGTGTTCGTGGGCATCAGTGCAAGGCCGCAGGATGCTTCGCACGACTATGGCCACGGCAAGTTTGAGACTATCGCCACTTTCTTTATAGGGCTGGCGCTGGCCGGCGCCGCCATCGGCATTGTTGTGTCCGGCGCCACAAAACTCGCCGCCTGGCTGCAGGGAGAGGATATTCCTGTGCCGGGCACTCTGGCTCTGTGGGCTGCATTGATATCTATCGTTGTAAAGGAAATCCTATTCCAATATACCGCCAGAAAAGGCAAGAAGCTGGAATCGCAGGCACTGGTGGCCAACGCCTGGCACCATCGCAGCGACGCGCTCTCTTCCATTGCGGCGGCCATCGGTATCGGGGGCGCCATAATCTTTGGCAACCGCTGGACGGTGCTGGATCCGCTGGCATCCATTGTGGTTGGCGCAATGCTGGTAAAGGTCGCCTGGGATTTGCTGGGCCCGGCAATTGGCGAACTCACCGACAAGTCGCTGCCTGAAGAGGTCGAGAACGAGATACTTGGCATTATAGAAGAGGCGCCCGGCGTAAGCGAGCCGCATAACCTCCGCACCCGCCGTATAGGCAACCGGGTGGCGGTTGAAGTCCACATACGACTGGACGGCAACCTGACTCTGGCAGAGGCCCACGAACGTACGTCACAGATAGAAAAGCGGCTCAAAGAGCGCTTCGGCTCAGATTCGCACATTACAATTCATATGGAACCCGTGAAAAACTCATAAAGATGTTTACTCAAAAGGATATTGCCCAGATAGAGGCCCGCGGCGCAAAGCTGCAGACAATCGAAGAACAGATTGACCGTTTCAAACAAGGTTTTCCCGCAATGAAGATTGCCGGTGCTGCTGTGCCTGGCCGCGGCATCAAGGTGCTTTCGGACGCAGAAACTGCCGCTGCGGCTCAGTATTACTCCACGGCCAAGGTAGATGGCAAGTGCAAGTTTGTGCCCGCAAGCGGTGCCGCTTCGCGTATGTTCAAGGATATGTTTGCCGGTCTGGACAAGTTGGAGGCAGGTGAGGATCTTCCCGCAGATGCCCCCGGATCCAAGCTCGCTGCCCGCATCAAGGACTTTGCCTTCTACTCCCCGGAGCTGTTCTCAGAGCCCGAGGATTCTGCGGCATACCGCAAGGCCACCCTGGCCACTATGCTGCGTGAACCCGGCCTCGGCTATGGCGTAAAGCCCAAAGGCGTGTTGAAGTTCCACCGCTATGCCGACGAAGTGCGCACCGCTATGGCAGAGCATTTGGTAGAGGCGGCCGATTATATGCGCGGTGCCGACGGCGTCTGCAATCTGGTGTTTACAATTTCGCCGGAGCACAAGCAGCTGTTCGAAGATGCGCTTCGCGATGTGAAATCTTTATTTGAGCACCGTTACGGAGTTTATTACAACATCACTTTCACCTATCAGGACAAAGCCACTGACACCATTGCGGTGGATATGGACAATGAGCCTTTCCGCACCGAGACCGGCGAATTGCTGTTCCGCCCCGCAGGCCACGGCGCGCTGATATACAATCTCGATCACGTTGATGCGGAGCTCGTCTCCATAAAGAATATTGACAATGTTGCGCACGAGAAACTGCTGCCCGCCACTTCGCTCTACAAGCGTGTTCTGATGGGAGAGGCGCTGAGGCTGCGCGACCGCATTTTTGACTATCTGCGCCGTCTTGACGATGCTCCCAGCGAGGCGCTTTGCAGCGAGATAGAAATTTTCCTGAGCCGCGAGCTTTGCGTCAAGATGCCCAAGGCGTCTTCTTTGGAGGCCCGCGTTGCCGCGCTGCGCGCCAAACTGGACCGTCCTATCCGCGTTTGCGGTATGGTGCGTAACGAGGGCGAGCCCGGCGGCGGTCCGTATATCATTGAGGGCAAGGACGGAAGCACTTCGCTGCAGATTCTTGAAAGCGTCCAGATTCCCAAGGATGACCCCAAGGCTATGGCTGCGATGTCAGGCGCTACGCACTTCAATCCGGTGGATCTGGTGTGCCTGCTCCGCGACTACAAGGGCCGCAAGTTTGACCTGCTCAAACGCGTTGATCCCGACGCTGGCTTTATGAGCAGCAAGAGCTATCAGGGACGCGACCTCAAGGCGCTGGAGATGCCAGGCCTTTGGAACGGTGCTATGAGCGATTGGAACACCCTCTTCGTAGAAGTTCCCGTAGAGACCTTCAACCCCGTAAAAGTTGTCCTGGACCTGCTAAGACCTGCTCATCAGGCGTAAGATTAGCCCTCGCTAGGCTACGAAAAAGCTTTGCTCCGGGCCAGGGAGAACATAGAACCCCTGTTCCCTGCGCAAAGCTTTTTCTGCGCTGTATCGCTCGGGCATAAGCTGCGCTGCAGAAAGTCTAAAGTAGTGCAAGAAGTTCTTGCATCGAGTCAATGATGGAGTTGGCGCCGGCGGCGGAGAGTTGCTCGCGGGTGCCGTTGCCCCAGGTTACGCCGCAGGTGCGGCACTTGGCGGCGGCTCCCATCTTGATATCGACAGCCATATCGCCAACCACCAAAGCATCATCTGCATTTACCCCAAAGTGCTCCAGGCACTGCAGCACCGGGTCGGGATTCGGCTTCGGCTTGCGCTGAAAATCCACGCCAAGCACATACTCTATAAAATCGCCAAGGCCCATATCCTTCACAAAAGCCTCCAAAGACACAGATAGCCTGGAAGAAGCCACCGCCATCTGTATTCCCTTGGCCTTGATGGCCGCCAGCGTGTCTATGACACCGGGAAACGCCTTGGGCTGAAGCTGAGCCTTGTATTCATCAAACACAATCCGGTACAGTGCGGCACATTCCAGACACTTTTCCCTGGTGATGCCGGGCGCCATGATCACGAAACCATCTTCCAGCGGAAGCCCTATGGTAGAGGCGATTGTGGCCTCGTCTGGTATAGGGAATCCCATCCGCCGCATAGTCTCCTGCATTGTCTTAACGATATTCTCTTTGGTATCGCCCAGCGTGCCGTCAAAGTCAAAAACAATAAGCCTTGTCATATTCTCTCTTTTTCTGCGCCCAAATGTACGCAAATGCCGCCAATTCTTTCTACATTTGTGTTTATACATTCATTCGCTATGAAACGGATTTTGACATTTATAATATGCGCAATGGCCACTTTGGCTCTTGACGCTCAGGAGATTAACAGAGTGCAGGTGACTGCCGCCTTAAAGGCTGACGGCTCGGCGCACATCACCCAGATCTGGGACGCCAATATATCTTCAGGTACCGAATTCTACATTCCTATGGAGAATCTCGGGCCTATGGAGGTCTCTAACCTGCAAGTCAGCGAAAACGGCCGCCAGTACCTAAGCGAAGGTAACCGGTGGAAAGTGAAACGCTCCCTTGAAGAAAAGGCGGGCCGCTGCGGCATAGTGGAGAAAAGCGACGGCGTGGAACTTTGCTGGGGGCAGGGCAGTATGGGCCGCCACGTCTGGACGGCCGAATTTGACGTCACCAACCTGGTGCAGGGCTACGAAGACTACGACGGTTTCAACTTTATGTTTGTCAACCCCAACATTGGCCCGATAAGCGAGGCGTCTGTGACAATAGTAAATGAGACCGGCGGCGACCAGTGGACCAGCGACAATGTCAAAGTCTGGGCCTTCGGTTTCGAAGGCAGCATATCCGTTACAGATGGCAAGATCGTTTGCTCTTCTGCCGGCTATATGCCCAAATCCCATAAGATAATAGTGATGGCCCGCTTTGACAAGGATATGCTCCAGCCGGATGTGGAGCACGACAAGTCCTTCGAAAAGCTCCAAGACAAGGCATTCAAGGGTAGCGATTATATAGAAGAGGATGACGGAGACTTCAAGAAATTCCTGCTGGTTATGCTGCCGGCTTTCCTTTTTGGCCTGGGTGCCATTATATGGCTGCTTTGGGTCTCCGCTACAGGCCGCACCCTTTCAAAAAAGATTTACGGCGTGAACAAGATCACCGACTGGTGGCGCGACGTGCCGCAGGAGGGCAATTTGTTTGCCAGTTATTATATTCTGGACAAAGGCGAGCGGTTCCAGCCGCATCAGCACGACAAGGACCTGATTGGTGCCTGCTTCTTGAAGTGGGTTCTGGAAAAGAAGGTCGTGCCGGTGCCGGATGTCAAGCATCCCAAGCGTATCAATTTGGAGCTGAACCCTGCAGCGCTGTTTGACGACGCTTCAGAAGGCGAACTCTATTCTATGGTAGTGGAGGCCGCCGGCGACAATATGATACTTGAGACGGGTGAATTTGAGCGCTGGTCCAAACGCAAATACGAGCGGGTTATGAACTGGCCGGGCAAGGCGTCCGAGAGCGGCCGCAGATATCTGCAGGATAGGGGCCGTCTTGACTTTGCCGGCCGCACCACAGAACAGGGCATCGACAAGGCCCAGGAGGTGATCAAGTTCAAGAACTTCCTCAAAGACTTTACCCTTAACAACGAGCGCAGCGTGCCCGAGGTCCATCTCTGGAAAGACTATCTGGTATTCGCCCAGCTGTATGGCATTGCCGACCAGGTGGCCGAGCAACTCAAGAAACTCTATCCGGCAGACTTTGCACACTATGCCCAGAGCCTGAATATGGATACATCATATCTGCCCACCATCATCAATATGAACCGCAATCTGGCCAACAGCGCATACACCAACGCCGCTGCAAAACTCACCAGCGTCCGCAGTGGTGGTGGCGGCGGCTTCAGCTCGTTTGGCGGCGGTGGCGGCTTCTCCGGCGGTGGTTTTGGAGGCGGCAGCAGATAAAACTATTCCTCAAACACTGTGTTGTTGAAGACGAGGCCCCCCACGTTCTCTATGTGGGAGCCGCGGCAGTCGCCTTCTCCCATTGCGTCGCGGCGCTTCTGGGTGTCTTCGTCCAGGGTGAATTCACTGGGCGCCACCTTGGTGAATGAGCAATTAGTGAACACCAGATTCTCGAACGGATGGTCTTCGGGAGAGAATATCTCGATTCCGCAGAGGCTGCGGGCGTGGATATCTGTGAAGCGGATGTTGCGGATGCCCTTGAACAGCACATCTTCCGGCGCGACATACATATGTATGGGGCACTCGTAGATGTAGTCCATAATGATGTTTGAGAAGAGAATATCCTCGATATAGCTGTATTCCTGACCAAAATCGTTGTTGTAGCCGGCGCGGGGGAAGTCCATCCCTATGCCCAGCCAGCTGTGGGTGATGGTCAGGTTAGAGAAAATGCAATTGCGCATAACGCCGTCGTTTGACCAGCCCAGGCGGATGGCATAGGCCCAGGACTTTAGGGTGCAGTTGGTGACCAGAACCCTCTCGCAGCTTTTGGGCTCTTTGAGCGAGCGGCTGTTTGCGCGCACTATTATGGCATCGTCGCCAGCCTCTATAAAGCAGTTGGAAACCGTCACGTCCCTGGAGCAGTTGATGTGGATGCCGTCGTTGTTGGGATATTGCATATCCGACAGTATCTTGCAGCGGTCAAAAACCACATAGTCGCAGTCGTGTATCCAGTAGCTCCAGCCGGCGGGCTGGTTCACCATTGTGACGTCGGTCACAGAGACATTCCTGCAGCCGGCAAAGAATACCACCCGCGGCAGTGTCTTCTCTGTGGGGTGGATGCGGCGGAAGGTCCATCCTCCTGTGTACTCTTCGTCAGGAATCCTGGTGACGTGATGCTGTCCGTTGCAGTCTATGGTGCCGCGGCCGCCGATGGCGATGTTCTCTGCCTCGTCGGCAAAGATGAAGGCGGCATTGCGCTTGCGCGGCAGATTATCAGAATTATAGTGCCGTGCATCGGTCCGGTCGGGGAAGTCGTTGATGTCGGGCGAGGCCAGCAGCACCGCGTCCGCGTCTATAAAAAGCTCCACACCGCTTTTGATTTCGATGGGTCCGGAGAGGAAGGTGCCGCCGGAGAGTGTCACCCGGCCGCCGCCGGCAGCAGAAACTGCGTTAATCGCCTTCTGGATGCTCTTTGTGACCTTGGTTTTACCGTCGGCCTTGGCGCCTAACGACTTTACGTTGATATCCTTTGCCTGGGCCGGGAAGGCCAGCAGAGAAAAGGCAAGAGCTAGTATGGCGATTCTCTTCATAGCTTATCTTGAGATGTTGGGTTTGCCATCTACGGTGATGTTGCTGCAGTGGACTTCCCTGATGCCGAAGTCGGTGCAGACATTGTCGTAGAACTGGCAGTTCTCGCAGTCGTTGAGCACTACTTCGGTGCCGTAGTTGTCGGTAAAGACATTGTTGCGCACCACAAGGCCGGAATTCACATAAGGTCCATGCCTTTCTACATCGGAGGTGACGTATATCACAGAACCGTCCCAGTCCGGGCCGGTGAACAGTGTGTAAAGTATATTGCAGTTGGCAATGTAGTTGTGCTCAACAACCATATCGCGCATAGGGCCGGCCTCGTGCCACCAGAGTTCGCCGCCAAGTTTGAGAGCGCTCATAGAGGTCTTCATAATCTTGTTGTAGCCCACGTAGGCGCGGGGCACCTTCACGTAGAATGCCCGGCCGCACTTGGATATCACTGTGTTGTTCACTATGTTGGCGTAGGCAAAGGTATTGTTGTAGAGGAAGCAGCTGTCGCACTGCTCTTTGGTAATGGGCTTATCCAGAGTTACGACCACCTTCCAGTCTACCCAGGATGTGTCCACGTCGCGAACCACAAACTTATCAAAATGCTCCAGGTCGTGGCGGTTTATCAGATGCAGGGTATCGCCTTTGTTGGGATAATCCAGTGACTGGGCGTGAAGGTCGGCCTTCTCTACGCGGATTTCAACCTTATTGGGGTCTTCCTGTGCGTATGGGTACCAATAGTAATTGTGGATATTTGTGCAGTCGTCAAGGCAGCCGCGGAACATACAGTTCTGGATGGTGATGGTGCCGCGGCAAGATGTGAAGTGGGTAGCATCGGTGGTGGTGCTGGTGTAGCGGCCAGGGTAGGGTACTATCTGGATGTGGTCCAGAAGGATGTCGGTGGTTTCGTGGCCCACGACGCCCATTCCGGGGAAACTGTAAATGATGATATCCTTGAGAGTGACATTCTCGCTCTCGCGCAGCATATAGCAGGGGCGGTAGTGACCGCCGTGCTTGATGACCAGAATGTCGCCGACCTTGGCGGTGCACTTGGTGAACTTGTAGAGCACCTTGCCGGGCGAGGGGGTGCCGGCCAGTCCGCCGTCGGCATCAAAGAAGAAGCCTGTTGCAGGGCTGTAGAATTCGGTGCGGCCCTGGACCACCTTGTCGCTGTATTTGTAATACTCGGGGTCGAATTCGGCCTCTAAGGTGTCGCCGTTGATTGCGGTGATCACTGCCTCTATGTTGTTGTGGCGCTTGTAGTCTATCTGAAGGCCCTTCACGGTGACATTCTTGCAACGGATAAAGGCCAGCAACTCCATCCATCCCTCTACCATAAGCTTGGCGCCGTAGGCCTCTATTGTGAGATCTTTTGCTCCGGTAAAGTCCAGACCGGTGACATAGGGCTTTGTGGGGATAAACAGGTAGCGCTGCACCTGAAGGCCAAAGCCGTAGGTGCCGTCTATCGCCTCGCGCTCTATCCTGGCCGCTTCGGGGTCGGAGAAATCATATACGCCGGCCGGGAAAACCAGCGTGGTGCCGGCGTGCTCGCGGCAGTATTCTGCCGCCTTGCGCAGCGCCTCAGCGTCGTTTATTCCATCGTCCGGAATAGCTCCGAAATCCTTTACAGAAACGGTTTTACCATTGCAGGCGCAGATGATGAGCGCCGCCACTGTGCATAAAGCAAAGAGAGTCTTTTTCATAGCTGGTTTGATATTTTGACAAAGTTAAGCAAAATCCGTAAATTCGCAGCCTTATGAATCTCAACGGCAAGAAAGTTATTCTGGCGAGCAATTCGCCGCGGCGCAGGGAACTGCTCGCCGGGCTGAACGTCGATTTTGAGGTGGATACCCGAAACAACTTTGAGGAGTCCTTTCCGGAAGATATGCCTCACTGCGATGTGCCGGCGGCGATGTCGCTGGGCAAATCGATGGGTTTCTGGCGCGAACTGGAGCCGGACGAAATTCTTATTACATCTGACACCATGGTGCTGCTGGACAGCCTGATTATGGGCAAGCCGCACGACCGGCAGGAGGCGATGGAGATGCTCCGCAGTCTTTCCGGCCGCACTCACGAGGTCATCACCGCGGTTACTGTGCGCGACCGGAATCATTGTGAGACGGTGTCAGACACCACGCTGGTCACTTTCCGCAACCTGACTGATGAAGAGATTGAATATTACATTGACACTTGCCATCCGTTTGACAAGGCGGGCGCATACGGCATACAGGAATGGATAGGTTATGCCGCCTGCACCTCCATTACCGGCTCATTTTATAATGTAATGGGCTTCCCGGTGCATAAAGTTTACGATGAATTGATTAAATTTGCAGGTTATTAGAATATCGACAGATGGAGTTAGAAGCAAAGTATAATCCTACGAGTGTAGAAGACAAGTGGTACGCCTATTGGCTGGACCACAAATTCTTTCATTCAGAACCGGACAGCCGCGAGCCATATACGATTGTGATTCCCCCGCCAAATGTAACGGGAATCCTGCACATGGGCCACGTGCTTAACAATACCATAAACGATGTGCTCATCCGCAAGGCACGTATGGACGGCAAGAACGCCTGCTGGGTGCCCGGCACCGACCACGCCTCAATTGCAACTGAAAACAAGGTGGTGGCAAAGCTGCGAGATATGGGCATAAGCAAGGAAAGCCTGACACGTGAGGAATTCCTTAAATACGCCTGGGAGTGGAAGGAGGAGCACGGCGGCATAATCCTAAAACAGCTTCGCAAACTTGGCGCAAGCTGCGACTGGGACCGCACCAAGTTCACGATGGATCCCGAACTGAGCAAGGCGGTGATAAACACCTTCTGCTATTTCTATGAGAAGGGATACATATACCGCGGCGCCCGCATGGTCAACTGGGACCCCGTCGGCCTGACAGCTGTCAGCGACGAGGAGGTGATCCACCGAGACACCCAGAGCAAGTTCTACCACCTGCGCTATTTCATCAGCGACGGCAACGGCAACCCCACCGACAAGTTCCTGGTGATTGCCACCACCCGTCCGGAGACCATTATGGCCGATGCTGCAATCTGCGTCAACCCCAAGGATGAACGTCATTTCTGGCTGCACGGAAAGAAGGTACTGATTCCGCTGATCAACAAGGAAATCCCCGTGATCGAGGATGACTATGTGGAGATGGATTTTGGTACCGGCTGCTTGAAGGTGACCCCGGCCCATGATGTGAACGACCATGAAATCGGCCTCCGACACAACCTGGAGGTTCTGGATATAATTGACGACCACGGCCGTCTGAACGAGAAGGCTCAGATTCTGGTGGGCGAGGACCGCTTTGTGGCCCGTAAGAAGATAGAGAAGATGCTGGAAGAGGCGGGCAATCTGGTCAAGACAGAAGACTACGTTTCTCCAATCGGTTACAGCGAGCGTACAAACGCCGTCATAGAGCCCAAGCTCTCTACCCAGTGGTTCCTCAAGATGGAGGCGCTGGCGAAGGACGCCCTCGAAAGCGTGGAGAGCGGCAAGGTTAAACTCCTGCCCGACAAATACCGCAATACATATCGCCACTGGATGGAGACTGTCCGCGACTGGTGCATCTCCCGTCAGCTCTGGTGGGGCCAGCGCATCCCGGCTTACTATCTGCCTGACGGCCGCTTTGTAGTGGCACCCGATGCCGAATCGGCTCTGGCAAAGGCCCGCGTGCTGGATGCAAATGTCACCGCCGCCGACCTTCGTCAGGACGAGGATGTTCTGGACACCTGGTTCAGCTCCTGGCTGTGGCCCATCAGCGTATTTGACACCGAGAGGCCCGGTCATCCAGATTCCAAGCCCAATAAAGACCTGGCATACTATTATCCCACCAGCGACCTTGTAACCGCTCCCGATATCCTCTTCTTTTGGGTTGCCAGAATGATTATGGCGGGCAACGAGTTCATGGGAGAGGTGCCTTTCAGCAATGTATTCCTCACCGGTATCGTCCGTGACAAACTTGGCCGCAAGATGAGCAAGAGTCTGGGCAATTCACCCGACCCGCTGGATCTGATTGCAAAATACGGAGCCGATGCAGTCCGTCTGGGAATGATGCTCTGCACCAGCGCCGGCAACGACATCCTCTTTGACGAAAGTCAGGTTGAGCAGGGCCGCAACTTCTGCAACAAGGTTTGGAACGCCTTCCGTCTGGTTCAGATGTGGAAGGTAGAGGACAAGCCTGCTGCGGATGTTAACAAGATTGCCGTCAAATGGTTCCACGAGCGCCTCTGCGAGACCGTCAAGGCGGTTGAGGACCACTACGGCAAGTACCGTATCAGCGATGCCATTATGGCGGTTTACAAGCTCTTCTGGGACGATTTCTGCGCCTGGTATCTGGAACTTGTCAAACCCGCCTACGGCGAAGCCATGGACAAGGATACCTACTTATGGACCATCGGATTCTTTGAGTCGCTGCTCAAGATGCTCCATCCGTTCACTCCGTTCATCACCGAGGAACTCTGGCAGAATATCAAAGAGCGCAAGGAGGGTGAGACCATTATGTTTGCAGAATCTCCCAAGCCGTACGACTTTGACGCCAAGGTCATCAGCAACTTCAACACCGCCGCCGGCGCCGTGGTAGAGATCCGCGCCCTCCGTCAGAAGAAGAACATATCGCCCAAGGAGGCGCTCAGCCTCAAGTACAAAGGTGCATTCCCGGCAGAGATGGCGCCCGTCATCACAAAGATGGCCAACATCAGCGACATTGCGCCTGCAGATCAGAATACTTCAGGCGAATCGTTCATGGTTGGTACCGTGCAGTTCTTTGTTCCTCTGGAGGGTATGATAGACGTTGAAGCTGAGAAAGAGAAGATACGGGCGGAGATCACCCGCTACGAGGGCTTCCTAAAGGGCGTCAATGCCAAACTAGGCAACGAGCGCTTTGTGGCCAACGCCCCCGCCGCAGTGGTCGAGAACGAGCGCAAGAAACAATCCGACGCAACCCAGAAGCTGGCCGCCCTCAGGGAACAGCTGGCAAAACTATAAGATTATTAATCCTTTAAAACTGATATTATGACTGCATTATCCATGTTGATACTTCCCCTGGGCGTCATCGGCCCCTGGCAGTGGGTTATCATCGCCCTGGTTATCCTTCTCCTCTTTGGCGGCAGAAAGATTCCCGAGCTTATGCGCGGACTTGGCAAAGGCGTTAAGGAATTCAAGACCGGCATGAAAGATGCCGAGAAGGAAATTAACGAAATCAAATCTGACATAGAGAAGGAAGAGCCCAAGAAAGAGGAGTAATATCCTATGGCAGAAGAGAAGAGGCTGGACGAATCCAAGGACATGAGCTTCTGGGACCACCTGGAAGACTTGCGCCATGGACTGTTCCGGGTAGTGATAGCACTGCTCGCGGCCTTTGTCGTACTTTTCTTCTTCAAGGACTTCTTGTTTGACAGGATAATACTGGCCCCTACAAAGTCGGACTTCTTCTTTTACAAGTGGTTCGGCATGACCACCGGACTGCAGCTTGTCAACATAGAGCTCTCCACACAGTTTATGGTGCACATGAGGGTCACCTTCATGTGCGCCTTTATTGTATGTTGTCCCTACGTGATTTTCGAGATATGGAGGTTCATCGCCCCGGCGCTCTACAAGAACGAAAAGAGGGCCACAAGGCGGGCGTTCATATTCGCATCGTTCTTGTTCTATCTCGGTATCGTAGTGGGCTACAGCATAATACTGCCGTTGATGATCAACTTCTTTGACGGCTACAAGGTGAGTCAGGAGGTGTTAAACACCATCTCCCTGAACTCATATATTTCCACGGTCAATTCCACGGTCCTGATATTCGGCATCGTGTTCGAAATTCCCACCGTTGTGGCAATTCTATCTACCATTGGCCTGCTGTCCCGCCAGACTCTTATCAGCGGCTGGAAATATGCAGTGCTGGTAATTGCCGTTCTGGCGGCCATCATCACTCCGGCCGACCCGTTCTCCATGCTGATCGCCTCCATCCCGCTGGCGCTGCTTTACGGCCTGAGCATCCTGGTGTGCAAGCCGGCCAAGCCCGAAACGGAAGAAGTTGAAGAGCCGGAGGCGGCCAAATGATTTCCATAACCGATCTTACCGTGGCGTTCGGAGGCACCGTGCTTCTGAACAACATCTCTTTGCATATCAGTGAGAAGGACCGCATCGGTCTGACGGGCCGCAACGGTGCAGGCAAATCGACTTTGCTCAAGCTGATTGTGGGTGAGCAGCATCCTACTGAAGGCAAAGTTATGGTGCCACAGAATCTGACTATCGGATACCTGCCGCAGGTGATGCAGCATCACAAGGGCCGTACCGTGATGGAGGAGACCATGACGGTGTTTGCCGATTTCTTTGCCCTGCACCGCCGTGTGGATGAGATTTCTGCCGAACTGGCTACCCGCGAGGATTATGACTCCAAGGAATATTCAAAGTTGATAGTGGAGTTGAACACTATCAACGACCGTCTGGCCATGGCTGAAAGCGAATCGCCGGAAGTTGCTGCCAAGAAGACACTGCGCGGCCTCGGCTTCCGCGACACTGAACTCGGACGCGCCACAGAGACTTTCTCCCAGGGCTGGAACATGCGTATAGAGCTGGCCAAGATTCTGCTTCGCAAGCCCGACGTGCTGCTGCTTGACGAGCCTACCAACCATCTTGACATCGAATCCATACAATGGCTGGAGGATTATCTGCAGACGTTCAGCGGTTCCATGGTGCTTATCTCCCACGACCGCCGTTTTCTGGACAATACCACCAACCGCACGGTGGAAATCATGCTGGGCCGGATTCACGATTATAAGGTTCCTTATTCCAAGTATCTGGTATTGCGGGAAGAACGCATCGCACAACAGAAAGCGGCATACGAAAACCAGCAGCGAACAATCGAGAAAACCGAGGAGTTCATAGAGCGGTTCCGCTACAAGCCCACCAAGAGCAATCAGGTGCAGAGCCGGATCAAGGCTCTGGAGAGGATGGAACGGATTGAGTTGGAGGTCGAGGACAAGAGCGCCCTCAGCGTCAAGTTCCCGCCGGCGCCACGCAGCGGCGACGTCGCCTTTAAAGTTACAGATGCATCAATAAGCTATCCCGACGCTCCGCAGAAGATAATCCTCTCCGGAGCCAATATAGAGATAAAACGTGGTGAAAAGGTAGCCTTTGTGGGCCGAAACGGCGAGGGTAAGACCACTATGATGAAGACTTTGATGGGAGCGCTTACGCCGATAAAAGGCAGCGCCACCGTCGGCTATAACGTTAAAATAGGATATTACGCACAGAACCAGGAAGACGTTCTTGACCGCAACGACACCGTCTATGGCACGCTGGACAAGATTGCCGTAGGCGATATCCGTATGAAGCTGCGCGATATACTGGGCGCATTCCTGTTCCGCGGCGAGGATATCGACAAGAAGGTAGCGGTGCTCTCCGGCGGCGAAAGGGCGCGTCTGAACATGGCCCGGCTGATGCTGGAGCCCTACAACCTGCTGGCACTGGATGAGCCGACGAACCATATGGACATCCGCAGCAAGGATATCCTCAAGCAGGCGCTTATGAAATACGACGGCACCATGATTGTCGTCAGCCACGACCGTGACTTCCTGACCGGTCTGGTAGATAAGATTTATGAGTTTGGCGACGGACGTGTCCGTGAGCATTTGGGCGGAGTGGATGATTTCCTGCGACGCAAGAAGATAGAGAACTTTGAGGCGCTGGAGCGCAAGACTCCCGGTCAAGCCGGGAGTGACGAACCTGTTAAGTGTGATTCCGGTCATACCCGGCCTGGTGACTCATGTCATACCCGTCCTGCGGGGTCCCCGCGAAGCACTGCTTCGTGGGGTGCTCTTGACCGGGTATCTTCGTCGCAGCAGGACCGTGAGGCGCGTCGCGAAATGGCCCGCCTGAAAAACCGCTTCAGCAATCTGGAGAAAGCTATCGCCGAAATAGAGGGTAAAATGGCAGAGATAGAGAAAGTACTCGCGGCTCCCGGAGAGAACGATGACATTATGGACCTTACTCGCGCCTATCTGGAGCATAAGCGCGAACTGGATATTAAAATGGAAGAATGGGCCTCCCTGGCCGAAAAACTAGAACAATAATGAGCAGCATCCTCTACGGCATCCACCCGGTGACCGACGCCATCAAGTCGGGCCGCAAAATAGAAAAGGTTATACTGAAACAGGGCTTCGAGGGACCTCAGGCCCGCGCCCTGACCGCGCTTCTCAAAGAATATGAGATTCCCTATACCTGGGTTCCGGTTCAGAAACTGGATCAAATTGCAAAAGGTACGCACCAGGGTGTTGTGGCTTACATTTCCCAGGTAGATTACGTGCCCTTTGAAGAGATGGTGGAGAATGCCCTCAATCACAAGGCGGCTCCGCTGTTCATGATGCTGGACGGCGTAAGTGACGTACGCAACCTGGGTGCTGTGGCCCGTACTGCCGAATGTGCCGGGTTCGACGGCATCATCCTTCCGGCAAAGGGCGGAGCGCCAATCAATGCCGATGCCATCAAGACCAGCGCCGGAGCGCTGCTCCGCATCCCCGTCGCCAAGGCACAGAATCTCCGCCTGCCGATTTTCTATCTGCTCGAATCGGGATTCCAGGTAGTGGCTGCCACAGAAAAGGGCGCCGACAATATCTACGATATCAACTTTAAGAAGCCCACTGCAATCGTGATGGGCAGCGAAGGGCATGGCATATCTAAATCGGTGCTGGATTTATGTGATATTCAGGCAAATATACCGATGGTAGGGGAGACGGGCTCCTTGAATGTGTCGGTTGCAGCCGCACTGTTTATGTATGAAGCAGTGCGCCAGAGAGGCGGCCGTTAGCGCAACCGTTTGAAGCTGGATGCCCGGCTGATATCGGGAATGACGTTGAGCGACTCGCTGTCGCTGCGGTACTGGCAGCTGCTGGCCCCCTTGAGTTCTACGTCGAGGCTTTCCCTTACAAATATGGTGGCTTTCGAGGCGCCGCTGCATGTGATATGGGCATCGTCTGTCTTAAGATCCATTGCATCCAGGACAGACGACCCTTTGCATCTGCTCTCTATATAGTCGGCAGTGCCTATGAAACTAACCTTTGAGGACCCCGCCGCGTCCACTTTGACCTCCTCATAGTTGCCTAAAAGGAACAGCGATGAACTGCCGCCGATACCTACTTCTACCGTTGCAAAGTCGCCTGTGACCACAGCATTTGAAGAGCCCTCTACACTTGCTTTCAGGCTGCTGCCCTCTATCCTTAGTTTCTCTGCCTTGGCAGCCCCGCTTAAATCGAGGGTAAATGGTTCCATCGGGCTTGTCCAAAGGTCGTCACTGGTGAGCAGTGTGCTGCCGGTAAGGTATATCTGGTTCAGTTCCGGACAGGTGATGGTAACCATAAGCTTCTTTCTGCCCAGGAGGCGGAGGTTCCCTCTGAGGCCATTCTCTTTAAGCCTTACATACAGCACGGTGCCGACGACGCTGACATCGAGGTATTCCTCATAATCTGTATCTATCGTGACAACCGCTTTGTATTCGTCACCCTGGACCAGGGTGGCCCTGAATGCGTTGCAGATCTGGATGCCGTTGAATCTTTTTAGATGGTTGAAATTCTTTGTGACGGTGCCGGCGCTGGCTGCAAAGAAAACCAGCATTGCGGCTATGGTAATGAAAAGTCGTTTCATATCTTACAATGTTATTTCACCCGCTATAGAGGTGTTCATAAGTCGTTGTATCTCTGCCTGCGAGCAGCCTTTCCCGCGAAGGAACATCAGTTTGGCCAGCGCCGCCTCCACGGTGCTGTCGTGGCCGCTGATGATGCCCGCATCCAGAAGTTGGCGGCCGGTTTCGTAGCGCTCCATCTCCACGCTGCCGGTGGCGCATTGGGAAATGTTTACAATAGTCTTGCCGTTCTTCACCGCTTCTGAGAGACAGTTGACCAGCCATCCGTTGCGGGGGGCGTTACCGCTGCCGAATGTGCGGAAAATGACACCGCCGATGGCGTCACTTTTCATTGCCGCTTCCACCGCGCCGCGTTGCAGCCCGGGGAAAAGCGAGAGGACAATGATGGATGAGTCCATGTCGTAGTGCGGCGTGAATTTGCTGGCCGGATCGTAAGGCCTGATGAATTCGCGGTGATAGGTTATCTCGGTGCCGGAATGTGCCAGGGCCGGGTAGTTGTTGGAGGCGAATGCCGCCAGATTGTTGGCGCTGACTTTGCTGGAACGGTTGCCGCGAAGCAGTTTGTCGTGAAAGTAGATGCAGACCTCGGGAACCATGGGGTTGCCTTCGGCATCTTTGGCGGCGGCGATTTCTATCGCGGTGAGCAGATTCTCCTTGGCGTCGGTGCGGATGACCTCCACCGGCAGCTGGCTGCCCGTCAGGATAACCGGCTTGCCCACATCCTCAAGCATAAAACTCAGGGCAGAGGCGGAATAGGCCATCGTGTCGGTGCCGTGCAGAATCACGAACCCGTCGTAATTATCATAATTGTCGCTGATGATCTTGACAATCCGGCACCAGTGCTCCGGTGTTATGTCGGAAGAGTCAATAGGGGTGTCGAATGCCACCATATCGATGCTGGCGCTGCAATATTTCATCTCGGGGATGTTTGCGGCCAGATTATCTGCCGTAAAAGCCTCAAGCGCACCGGTGGCGGGATTGCGGACCATACCTATGGTACCGCCTGTGTATATCATCAGTATTTTTGACATAACGTGCGAAATTACAATTTTTTGCTATTTCAAAAAATAGTTATACATTTGCAATCCCATTAGGGAACTATCCGGTCGATTCGTCTAACGGTTAGGACAAGAGATTCTCAATCTCTAAATAGGAGTTCGATTCTCCTATCGACTACAAAAACCCAAGCTGCCCAATCATTGGGGCGGCTTTTTTTGTTGAATAACCTATGAGCAAAGTAAGAGTCCGTTTTGCCCCCAGCCCCACAGGAGCCCTCCATATCGGAGGCGTCCGCACCGCGTTGTACAACTATCTGTTTGCCCGTCACAACGGCGGCGAGTTCATCCTCCGTATCGAGGATACCGACAGCCAGCGTTTCGTGCCCGGCGCGGAGGAGTATATCATCGAGTCTCTCAAGTGGTGCGGCATTACCGTAGACGAAGGTGTCGGCGTAGGTGGTCCTCACGCCCCTTACCGCCAGAGCGAACGTCGCGACATCTACCTCAAGTATGCCCTTCAGCTGGTAGAGAGCGGCAACGCCTATTATGCGTTTGATTCTGCCGAAGAACTCAATGCACTCCGCACCGCCTGCGAGAGCAAGGGCGAGACTTTCTCTTATGATGCCAGGACCCGCGGCGGTCTCAAGAACTCCCTCTCGCTGCCTGCAGAAGAGGTTAAACGCCGCATCGACGCCGGCGAGCAGTGGGTTATCCGCTTCAAGATGCCGGAAAACGAAAATGTGGAGATGGACGATATAATCCGCGGCCACATCACCATAAACACTTCTACTCTGGACGACAAGGTGCTCTACAAGTCTGCCGATGCGCTGCCTACATACCATTTGGCAAATATAGTGGACGACCATCTGATGGAGATAAGCCACGTAATCCGCGGCGAGGAGTGGCTGCCGTCGCTGCCGCTGCACTTCCTGCTGTACCGCGCGTTTGGATGGACTGATAGCCAGCCGCTGTTCGCCCATCTGCCGCTGCTGCTCAAGCCGCAGGGCCAGGGCAAACTGAGCAAGCGTGACGGTGACAAATTCGGATTCCCCGTGTTCCCGCTGGAGTGGCACGCTCCCGACGGCGAGGTGTCTATGGGATACCGTGAGAGCGGTTATCTGCCCCAGGCTTTCGTGAATATGCTGGCGCTGCTGGGCTGGAACCCCGGTACCGAGCAGGAAATATTCTCTATGGAAGAGCTTTGCGAGCAGTTCTCGCTGGACAAGGTGAGCAAGAGCGGCGCCCGTTTCAATGCAGAGAAGGCAAAGTGGTTCAACGCGCAGTATATGCGCGCCTCCAGCGACGAATTCCTCGCCGGCCTGCTGTTGCCTCAACTCAAAGAGGTCGGCATCGATACCACCGCCGGCCGTGCAGCCGATGCAGTTGCAATCATCAAGGAACGAGCTACATTCCCCAAGGATCTGCTGGATTTGACTCTATACATGTTCAGAGCACCCGAGTCTTACGACGAGAAGAGCGTGAACAAATTCTGGAAAGAGGAGAATGTAGCCTATATGCGTGAACTGCGCAGCATTATTGCCGACCTGGAGGTCTTCGAAAAAGAGAGCGCAGAGCATATCGTCCGCGAATGGATAGAGGCCGGACAGCTGCCTATGGGCAAGATAATGAACTGCCTGCGCATCGCCATTATGGGAATAGGGCAGGGACCCGACATCTTCTCTATCTGTGAGTTTATCGGCAAGGATGAAGCATTGCGCCGCGTAGACGCTGCGCTCGCTGTTCTGCCGGTAGCTTAAAGGGTCTGAACCAGATCTTCGTAATACCTTTTGCTTACAGGAATCAGTGTGTCGTCGCCAGTATCAAGCTCGGCGACGATTACATTTTCCTTGTCCTTGCGGAGCGCTTTGACATGCCCCGGATGGATAAAGTATGAGCGGTGGCAGCGGATAATGCCGTTCTCCTGGCATACATCCTCTATGCTCTTCATGGAGCAGCGCATATCGTAGGTCTTGCGCTTGTCGCCCTCGTTGTAATGGATGGTGACATAGTTTTCGTCGGCCTTGATAAAGAGCACGTTCTCTGTATTGACCACGAACTTGAGTACATGGCGGTTGTCGTAGAAATGCAGCTTGTTGTCTGTTACCGACGCCACATTGGCCTTCTTGGCTGCCGCCAGGTTCAGCGCCAGGTCAAGCACGATGTAGGGGAACATAAGCACCAGGAACAGATAGGCGGTGGTGTATACCAGTATCTCCAGATACTGAAGGTCGAATTTGCCGATGAGGGTTACATACAGCGCAACGAAAAAGGCACATACCACGATTTCTCCCGCACACCACACCCGGTACCAGTTCATTGACAGATGCTTTATTACACGGGTGAAATAGAGTATCATCCTGGATGAAAGCAGTACCAGCAGGATGATGCACATGATCATCGCGATGTTGAAGGAATAGGATGCACGAGGCGCATCCAGAATCGTATCCGTATCGAAAGGCTTGTAGAGTGCCGCGAAAACCAGAAAGAAAAAGGGCACGATGCCGAAATACAGCGCCTGGGCCACGAATTTCTTGAACGTTTCCGGGAGTGGTCTGGATATATTTGTAGACTGCATTATTCGCTTTGTTTCGCTGCAAAACTACAATATTCGCACCACTAAAACAAATGGGCCGCCACCCCGAGAGGAGATGACGGCCCTGCCATGAGAGAGGAGAAATAGAGATTAGAAGGTAATGGTCTGTTCTTCTACCTCTATGAAGTCGACAACGTGCAAAATGAAATGGAGATCGCTCACCTCAATATCTTCATCATCTTCCAGATCATCATCGCCATGGTCGTCAGGATCGGTAGGGTCGGGATGGTTGCCGTCGTCGGGGATGCCGGCGCGGGTAATGACTATTTCGTATTCATATGAGTGGTTGCGTTTCACGCCATAGTGTTCGTCACCGCTTACAAAGGCGTCCTCGGTCCAGGTGGCGCCGTTGTTTACCGGCAGTGACCAGTAATAGCGCTGCCCGTCAATCTTGCCGGTGATGCAGAGGCGGATTGCACCGCTGCCGGTGGTCAGTGCCTCTGTGGGGCGCGGATAGCAGAAGAATTGATGCATGTTTTCCAGCTGTCCGTCGTTCATTGTACCGACATAGTCATATACCTCGAACGTATTCTGCTTGCTGCTGAAAAGGCCGGACGAAAACGAAGTTCCTGTCACACCAGCATATGTCTCGGTAGTGGGGAAATTCTTGAGGTACATGGCGACATCGGTGACAGATTTCCCTTCGAGTGCGCCGGTGAACTGGAATTTCAGTGTTTTTACAACGACTTTGCTGACCAGACGAACGACGTTGACAGTAACGTATGTGGTGTTTTCGTCAATTGTGACCGTATTTTCGCCAACCATTACCATATCGTCTAGTGCTTCTGATGAGAGCTGAGAAACCAGCGCCATTATTGCAGACGGGGTGTTGAGACTTCCAAATGAGAACTCATCATTCGGATTGACCACGGCGATAAAGCGTCGGCTTCCGGGAGTTACTTTGATGGTGCCGGACGTGGACGTTGCATAGGTTGATCCATCGAGGCGATTTCCGTCAAAGGCAAATACATATACCGTGCGGACGGCATCTTCGAAAACGCCGGTTGTCGCCTTGGTTGCATCGCCCAGCGAGAAATTTACCACTACTTCATTTTCGGCCCCGGTGGACATCTGTCCATCTGTCTTGCCGCACGATACCGCGCCCAGGCCCAATGCAAGAGTCATTAAGAAAAGGATTCTTTTCATTGTCTTGATGTTTTGGTGTTAGTAATAAGGTTTATAAAGGATCGTAATAGATGTATTTGTTTTCGTCGTAGCAAAAGCCGTCGAGCAGCAGGTTGCCCTCGTTGTCGTAATTGAATTCGTATTCCCGGTCATCCTGCATCTGGACGTTCAAAACGGTCTTATACCATCTGTATGTGAAGAATCCCTGTACAAGTTCTCCGGTGTTCTGATCATAGGAGGCCGGAAAGAAATATCTTCCTATAAGCTCGCTGCTCTCCCAGCTCTTGACCATGGTGACGGTAACGATTATATTGTCGGGCTGATCCTGTCCGCCGGGATCGATGGAGTCCCGCACCATAGTGTTTATATGGACGTTGTAGAATCGTCTCCTGTACTCGAATACGGTGCTCATATGGGTAATCGACTTGGAGAAAGGATGCCGGAAGCTGTCTATGAGACTGCCCGTGAGGGTGAAATAGAAGTCTCCGTTAAGTGTGCAACCTCCCTTGAGCCTGTATCCGAGCGGGTCCTGCTCAAGATAATTGCTGTTGCAGGTGAATGTGAGCCACTGGGAAAGATCCGCTGCCTGGTCCCGATAACATTGTATGTTCGTTATTACATACGGCCGGTCGGTGTCATCGCCATATTTCTTGTCGATCTGCGTCCTTAAAGTCGCGGTGAAGAAATCGTCGGCAGCAACAACCACTCCTTCCGAGGCGAATGAGACCATATGGCCGTTTTCCCTGTAGCTGAGCAGAAAGTCAAGGTCTATCGTCATATCGGGGGCGCAGAGCCAACCTTCAGAGATAACCCACTCGTTGTCGTTGTCGATGGTTGCCAGCGCGTCTTCTCCCGTGAGGATGCGTGTGGTGCCGTCTGCATAATATACCGTCACCTTGAAATCGTAGGTTTCGCTGCCGGCCCCAAGCATCCAGCCATCCTCTTTGAGATAGTTGGGCTCTATCCTGACGGGGACGGAAGGTTCCTGTACTCTGATCGTGCTGGTTCCAAACACGCCGCTGCCGTCGGTAACGGTGGCCTTTATCACGGTCGTTCCGATGGCGTGAGGCGTAACCACGCCGTTCTGGTCCACTGTCGCTACGGCGGGATTGCCGCTGCTCCAGATTACTTCCTGGCTGGCGGTAGCGGGTAGTACTGTGGCCGAGAGAGTCACTGTGCCTGCTACGGAAGGGAAAGAGTATGCCGGAGGGTCTACTATCACCGCCGTTGCATATGGTTCTATGTCGCTGTCAACCCGCCAGCTCTCTTCGTCCACGCCGTCGTCGTAGAGTTTGAGGACTATATGATAATGGTGGTTGCGTACCACGCTGAAGTCGGTTTCGGTGTCTCCTCCCAGATAGAAACGGTATGTAAAGTCGCCACGCCTCGGATTTGATGAGGCGGTGTCGTTATAGTATCCCTCCAACTCTATGTAGCTGCACAATTGTTCGTACTCACTCCCATCAGCGAAATATTTGGACCGGCAGGAATCGTTGCTGGGCAGCAGCACTCCCTGGCAATTTTCGAACATATAGAAGCCGATTTCGGAGCCGCTGTTGAAAGTAGAAAGTTCCATCGTATCCGCACTGTCGCCGGTGGAAGAAAAATCGCCAGGATTGCCGGAACCGCTGCTGGAGAATAGGCCTACGCTACATGGCGCATTCCTGACCGTAACTGAGTGGATGCTGATTTCGGAATTCTGAAGGCCGCTGTCGTCTATACTTATGGATACCAGCGCTACGCAGCGCGTCAGGTCGATGTGAATGCACATTCCGTCTGTGATGTTGATAAGGCCGGTATGGCCTGTCATGGGCACAGCGCCTTCGGCATCAACAATGTCGCTGTAGGAATCGACGGAATATTGATACCCTTCCAGATAGGATTCGTTTGTGAACAGCGGATTGCCGGTGATGTCGCCTATGTTGCATACACAGTAGAATTTGTATGTGCTGCCGGCAGTGCAATCGAGCTGCATCCAACCGACGCCGCCGGTAGCGCTGTATGCGCAGGTGGCAAGATGCCCGGCAGTATCGTAGACCAGGATATTGCAGTTTGAGATATAATCGTCTGCCACGGCGAGCGATTTTACCGCCACGGAGTCGAATTCAAAATAGACCGTGGACATGTCGTTCTCGCTTACGGCCGGCGCGGGAATGCACGATGCCATGAGGCAGGCTGCGCACAATATGTAAAACAATTTCTTCATGGGATTAGTATGTAATCGTATATATTCCGTGTCTTGTCCAGTTGGACACCGTTATGCTGAAGAGTATGTCGGCGGCGCCGATCGTAAGGTCAATCACTATCGGCTTCTGGTTTGTGGCGGAGATGTCCTCGCCCATTTCGGCCAGTATCTTTCCGACGGGATAGGTCGTTTCCACAGCATTGCCGTCCTTTACGAAATGGAGATTCAAAACGACATCGGTGGCGCTTGCCTGTGTCAGCATCAAAGTCTTGTACATATAGTATGAGTCACCATTGCCGGGTGATTTCACCATCTGCGGGACAAGGACACCCCGGGCGCCTGTGGCGGCACCGTTGTACATCAGGCAGCCGCTGATATTATCGAACTCAGGCCTTACGTCGGACAGGCCGTTCAGCATCCCCCTGATTATTACTGTGACTGGAATGTGCTGCCGCTCCGAGAGAACCCTGACGAAAGCATCTTCGCATTTGGTTGAGATGGGTTTATAGTAGCTCCATAGACTGTCAGCCGGGTTTGCAGACGTTATAATGCGGTCTACATCGTTCAGTATCGATCTGTCCAGATTGCCCCAGGCGGAAAAGTCGAATTCACTCTTGTCGACTTTCATAATCAGTGTGTCACCGATATACTTTTTTTCGACGGCAATCCAATGCGCGTCTCCTGTGAATCTGTCGGCCAGCATCAGATCCATCTTGTGCACATAGTGGCTGTCCACACGGCTCAGGTCCACGTGCAGGTAGCACGGGCACTTATCGCGATTCTCCTTGATGCACGAGGAGAGCGCTGCGCACGCGACGGCAATCATTATCATGGTTTTCAGTTTCATTTCAGAACAGATAGTTGATAGATACTGACAAGTCTGGCAGAAGAGCCGGACCGCGCTTGTGATCTGATATCCGGCCGCACACCGGCCCCATATAGTATGTAGTGTCGTGAAGGGCGGCCAGAATCCCGGCACCGACAGTAAGGCGCCAACGTTTGCCCAGCTCCTTGCACCATCCGGCGGCAAGGCCCGTCGCTATAGCCTGGCCATCGAAGCAGCCGCTGTCTAAGACATTGGCCACGCTGTAGACAGATGCCATGGCTTTGCCTTCGAAATACCAGCCAACGAATGGTGTGTCAACCCAGTACCTGACGCCGAGCACAGGTGTCGCCTGTCGCAACTGTGTCTGGCTGGCTGTTCCGCGCATATAGGTAAATGGGTTGTAATGCATGCCGGCCAATATGCCCCAATGCTGTCCGGTGCAGATTTCTAAGGTGACGTTGATGCATCCCAGCATAGCCCATTGGATTGCATCCGTGCCCAGCGCCCATCTGTAAGTGGAGTCGACCTTTTCGCCCGCCTGCACAGGCACTGCACAGAGCAGAAGAAGCGTCGTTGCCAATAATAACTTTGTCTTCATTTCCGTTTGTTTTGACGATGGCAAAATTATGGGTGCATCAACCCTCAAAACGGAAAGTTTCCAGATTTGTGGTGAACCATTTCCGTTTGCAAAAACGAATTGCTATTTTCGCAATCGCTATAATTTTGAAAACGTATGAAACAAACTCCGATACTTCTTTTGACAGGTTATCTGGGCAGCGGCAAAACGACCCTGGTAAACCGCATCCTCGCCAACCGCAAGGGAATCCGCTTTGCCGTAATTGTAAATGACATCGGCGAGGTCAATATCGATGCCGACCTGATTGCTAAAGGAGGCATTGTCGGCAGCAAGGATGACAGCCTGGTGGCGCTTCAGAACGGCTGCATCTGCTGCACCTTGAAGATGGACCTGGTGGAACAGATTGCCGGCCTTGTAGAGCAGCAGACCTTCGATTATATTGTGATTGAGGCCAGCGGCATCTGCGAACCGGCGCCGATAGCCCAGACTATATGTTCCATTCCATCGCTCGGACCACAGTTCAACCGCGGCGGAACCTGCTACCTGGACAGCATTGTCTCCGTGGTAGACGCCCTCCGTCTCAAGGATGAATTCGACTGCGGCGGTGCCTTGCAGCGTCCCGGAATCGAGGAGGACGACATAGAAAACCTGCTGATACAGCAGATTGAATTCTGCAACGTTATCCTGCTCAACAAGGCTTCAGAATTGACTCCCACAGAGCTTGGTCGTGTAAAGGCAATTGTACGCGCAATTCAGCCATCTGCAGAGATTTTGGAGTGCGACTATGCCGACGTAGACCTGGACAAGTTGCTGTACACCCGCTGTTTTGATTTTGAGAAGGCGGCTACTTCTGCCGCATGGGTGCGGGAACTGGAAGGAGACGGACACGACCACGATCACGAACTGGAAAACGAGGAGGAGGGGGAGAGCGAAGAGTATGGTATCGGCACCTTTGTCTACTACCGCCGTCTCCCGTTCGATATGAACCGCTTTGACTATTTCATCAACAGGAACTTTACTTCCAATATAATCAGGGCAAAAGGCATCTGTTGGTTTGCAGATGACAACGACATGAGCTATTTGTTCGAAAGTGCCGGACGGGAGAAGAAGCTCTCCGAAGTCGGATACTGGTACGCCACCGCTCCAGAAGAAGACCTGAAGCGGATAGCTGAGCAGGATCCGAATTTTCTGAGGGATTGGGATGAAAAAGTAGGCGACCGGATGCAGAAAATTGTCTTTATCGGCCAGAACCTGGACAAAGAAAAAATTGCAAAAGATTTAGACTTCTGTCTTGTTGTTAAATAATTTTTTCTTTTTTAATTTTGTAACAAACTGGATTTAATTCAATAACTTAATAAATCGACACAATGGGTAAATTTGAAATTACACTCCGTAAAAACGGAGATCCGCAGTTTGTTCTGAAGGCTGCCAACGGCCGCGTCATCCTCGCAAGCCAGGGCTATAAATCAAAGAAATCTTGCCTTGAGGGCATTGACTCCGTTAAGAAGAACGGTCCCCAGGACGATCGTTTCGAGCGCCTTACCGCAAAGAACGGTCAGCCTTACTTCAATCTGAAGGCTTCCAACGGTCAGGTAATCGGCACCAGCGAGATGTATTCCAGCGCAACTGCAATGGAGAAGGGCATCGCTTCCGTTAAGAAGAATGCTGCTGACGCAGAGGTTGTTGATCTCTCCCTGTAGCATCTGCGGATTCTCCGCAAATAAAATAAGGCGTGTGAAATCTCACACGCCTTATTTTATTACACATCACTCGTACTCCTACAGATCTGAGTAGCTGGGGGAGAAAGTGTCGCCCAGGGAAGGGTCGCCGGTATTGTACCCTTTCTTGAGCCATTTTGCGCGTTGCGCAGAGGTGCCATGGGTGAACGAATCGGGATAAGAACGGCCGTAGGTGTTCTTCTGGATGCGGTCGTCACCGATGGCAGCGGCTATATTCAGACCCTCTTCGATGTCACCCGGCTCCAGCGAACCAAAGCGCTTGTTGTCGTAGTAGGCCCAGATTCCGGCATAGAAGTCGGCCTGAAGTTCCAGACGTACGCTAAGCTGGTTGGCAGTCTTTTCGTTGCTGCGGGAGCGTTTCTGGTTGACCTGATTGAGGGTTCCGAGCAGATACTGCACGTGGTGGCCGACTTCGTGGGCAATGACGTATGCCCAGGCAAAGTCGCCGGTGGTGCCGAACTGCTTTTTCATATCCTTGAAGAAAGAGAGGTCAAGATACACGCTCTGGTCTGCACTGCAGTAGAATGGACCCGACTGGGATGTGGCTCCGCCGCAACCCGACTGTACGCTGCCGTCGAAGATGACCAGTTTGGGAGGTGTGTATGTGAGACCGTTCTGCTTGAATATCTGCGTCCAAACATCCTCTGTGCCCGCCATAATGATGGAGGCAAAATCGTAGAGTTCCTGGTCTTCTGCGTTGGCTTCAGTGGTCTGGGTAGTTGTGATGTCACCGTAATCCATATTCTGGAGCACTGCGGAGGGATCCTGCCCTGTAAGCATCCAGATGAGACCTGCTATAATGAGGCCGCCCAGTCCGAGGCCGCCCGCTGCGACCGCTCCACCACCGCGACGGCGGTCCTCTACATTAGAACTTTTTCTTCTTCCTTCTAGTTGCATAGCTTTAGTTATTTGATTGATTAGACAAATATAATTATTTCGATACAAATATTATCTTCGTGGCGGAAATAATAGTCGCCATTTATGTTTCACGAACTCTCGCAGGAAGATAATTTTGTAAGGAGATTTGTCGGTTCGGCAAAGCGCTGCTGGAATTCTCCGGCGCTGGACGATTACCGTGTCAGTTCGATAACATACGGCGGTTTGATGGCCGATATCGAGCGCCTGCAGATTCTCTGGCGCGCATCCGGCCTTCACAAGGGCGACAAGATAGCCCTAAACGCCCGCAGCAGCGCAGCCTGGGCAAAAGTCTTTATGGCGGCTCAGATTGGCGGCTATGTCTCGGTCCAGATCTTCAAAGGATTCACCCCGGCCGATACGATGGGGCTGGTGATTCATAGCGGCTCCCGCATCCTGTATACAGAAAAGGCCATCTTCTGCAAGATGGATTTTGAAAAGATGCCGGAACTTATCGCGGCAATCGATGTCAATACCGGCGAACTGCTGGCCGGTCGTGGCGGTTTTGACGACGTTTTTGACAGGTTCGACGCTCTCTATGGAGATGTCCATCCGGACGGCTTGAAACCGGAAGATGTTATACTTCCGGAAATCGGACTGGACGACCTTTCGGCCATAATGTACACCTCTGGCTCCACCGGCAATCCCAAGGGGGTGATGCTTACCAACCGTAACATTTCGGCCAATCTGTATGCCATCGAGCGCCATTTCCCATACAGGGAAGGGGAATGCTATGTCAGCATCCTTCCGTTTTCCCATATATTCGGCATGGTATACGACATGCTGGTGCCATTGTCGCTGGGCATGCATCTGGTGATTCTGGGTGTGCCCCCGGCTCCCGCCAATCTTATTCCGGTCATGAACGTATACAGGCCGCACGTCTTTTTTGCCGTGCCGCTGGTATTGGAAAAGCTGGCGGACGCTACAGTTGGCGCTTACCTCAAGGGCGAGGCCCTGCCAAACTGGAACGACCTTCACAACATCTTTATGCAGGCTCTGGGCGGTAATGTGGAACTTTTTGCCAGCGGCGGTGCAGCTGTCGATGAAAATCTTGAGAAGTTGCTCGTCCGGAAACTCAAGGTCCCCTTCATTACCGGTTATGGCATGACGGAGGCGGCTCCGACAATAGCTCTTGGTGATTACGGCGACTATTGCCTGCGCGAGTGCGGCAAGGTGCAGGAGGAGGTTGTGCAGATGAAGATTGATTCCGCCGACGGCGCCGGCATCCCCGGCGAAATCCTGCTTAAGGGCCCGGTCATCTTCAAGGGGTACTATAAGAACGAAGAGGCGACCCGCAAGGCATTTACCCCGGACGGATGGTTCCGCACCGGAGACGTCGCGGTCCTTGAAGACGGTAAACGCGTCTTCATAGTAGGTCGTTGCAAGAACATGATACTCCGCTCCAACGGTCAGAATGTCTTCCCGGAAGAGATTGAAGTTATATTGAATTCGCTCCCTTATGTCGCTGAGTCGATTGTCGTAGAAAAGAAGGGACGTCTTTCTGCCATCATAGTTCCAAAGAGCGACGAGGTGGCCAACAACAACATCTCCGCAAAGTCACTTAACGGCATCATGCAGAAGAACATCCGCCACCTGAACAGCCGCATCCCTGCATACTCTGCGGTGTCGGGCTTCCGGCTTCAGTATGAGCCGTTTGCCAAGACACCTAAGGGTACCATCAAGCGGTTTATGTACACAGAATAGACACGGAAAGTATCATTTAAGGTTTTTTTCGTACATTTGTGAGATTTTACGTCACATTTGTATGAAGCTTTTACAGGAAAAACTCTCGCAATTTACGATTCCACAGGATCTTAAAAATGCGGGTATTTACCCTTACCACCGCGCCATCTGCAGCGAGCAGGGCGACGAGGTAATCATCAACGGCAAGAAGGTGCTGATGTTTGGCTCAAACAGCTACCTTGGCCTTACAAACGATCCCAGAGTAAAAGAAGCAGCCATTGAGGCTATTAAAAAATATGGCACCGGATGTGCCGGCAGCCGATTCCTTAACGGATCCCTTGATATTCACGAGCAGACGGAGAAAAGACTTGCAAAGTTTGTCGGCAAGGAAGAGGCGGTAATCTTCTCTACCGGTTTCCAGGTCAACCTGGGCGTGGTATCCTGCCTCTGCGGCCGCAACGACTATATCCTTCAGGACGAGCGCGACCACGCCTCCATCATAGAGGGCCGCCGCCTTTCGCCCGCCAACTATCTCAAGTTCCGTCACAACGACATGACGCATCTCGAGAGCAAGCTGCGCAAGTGCGAGAGCGACAAGATCAAGCTTATCGTGGTTGACGGCGTGTTCAGTATGGAAGGCGATGTGGCTCCCCTTAAGGATATTGTTGCTCTGGCTGATAAGTATCAGGCAGCAGTGATGGTAGATGAGGCGCACGGTATCGGCGTCTTCGGCCCCAACGGCCAGGGCGTCTGCTGGGCACAGGGCGTCACCAAGGATGTCGACCTGATAATGGCCACCTTCAGCAAGAGTTTTGCCTCCCTGGGCGGCTTTATCGCCACCGATAAGATAACTGCCGAGTTCATTCGCCATCAGGCGCGTTCTTATATATTCAGCGCCAGCGCGACACCCGCCGCCATCGGTGCGGTCAACGCCAGCCTGGACATCATGGAGAGCGAGCCGGAGCGTATCCAGCATCTGTGGGACATCACCCGCTTTGCAATCGACGGATTCCGCAATATGGGCTGCGAGATCGGCAATACTTCCACTCCGATCATTCCGCTGTATATCCGGGACAACGAGAAGACATTCTGCGTTACCCGCGACTTGTTCGATGAAGGCCTGTTCGTGAACCCCGTGGTTTCGCCCGCAGTACCTTCGGAAGATACACTCATCCGCTTCTCGCTGATGGCCACCCACACCCAGGCACAGGTCGAGTTTGCACTGGAGAAAATCCAGAAGATCTTCAAGAAATACGGTATCATTAAATAATGGCACAAAAGGTCGTACTTCTCACCGGAGGATCTTCCGGCATCGGTGCTGAGGCTGCAAGGCTTTTGGCCGAGGCTGGCTATAAGGTGTATGCAGGCTCCCGCAGAGGTACGGTAACCTCAGAGTGCGAGGGCAAGGTCACTCCGGTTGTCCTTGATGTCAACGATCAGGAGAGCGTGGATGCAGTTGTCGAGGAGATTGTGGAAAAAGAGGGACGCATCGATGCTCTGGTATGCAACGCAGGCAACGGCATCGCTGGCTCGGTAGAGAACACCACCGTAGACGAGGCCAAATATCAGTTCGAGACCTGCTTCTTCGGCGCCCACCGCGTAATCAAGGCGGTCCTGCCGTATATGCGCGAGGCCAAACAAGGCAAGATTATTACCGTCAGCAGCGTTGCCGCCAATGTCCCGATTCCTTACCAGACATTTTACAGCAGCGCCAAAGCCGCCGTGCTCATTTATACGAAGGCCCTTTCTCTGGAGGTGAAGCCTTTCGGCATCCAGTGCTGCAGCATCCTTCCGGGCGATACCAAGACCGGATTCACCGCAGCCCGCAAGGTCACCAAGGAGTCTGAAAACCCGGACAGTGTCTATTACGAGACTCTAAAGAAGTCTGTAGGCCGCATGGAACACGACGAACAGAACGGCATGCCCGCCGCAAAAATCGCAAAGGCAATCGTAAGGCAGCTTGGCAAACGCAAGATGTCCGCCACCTGCACCCCCCGCGTCGACTACAAGGCCATCAACCTGCTGATCCGCCTGCTTCCCACCAAACTGATGCTCTGGATCGTGGGCAAACTCTACGCCTAGGTCACTCAATTCTAGTACTCGGTCTTGTCTTCTTTTTCACTCCAGAGGCGGAAGCTGTGGAGGGCTTCGTCGCGGAGAAGAGGGGTGATGGGAACGGTGCGGTTTTCCATGTCGCGGTCCAGTTCTTCATAGATGAAATCGTCGGCGAAATTGATGTCGGCGGCATCCTTGCGGTTGTTGCCGTAGAAAATGCGGTCGATACCGGCCCAATAAATTGCACCCAGGCACATCGGGCACGGTTCGCATGAGGTGTAGATTATGCAGCCGTCAAGATTGAAAGTCCCCAGCTGTTTGCAGGCCTTACGGATGGCGTTTACCTCGGCGTGGGCTGTGGGATCATTGTCTATGGTGACGCTGTTGCTGGCGCCGGCTATGATCTGACCGTCCTTGACTATGACGGCGCCGAAAGGGCCGCCGCCGTTTACGACGCTGTCGCTGGCCAGTTTGATAGCCTCGCGCATAAAGCGCTTGTCATCTGCTGTAGGAGTATATTTCTTTGCCATTATCGTAGTTCTGCTATGTCGTAAATCAAACGTTCTGTCTTTGCCCAGCCCAGGCACGGGTCGGTGATGGATTTGCCGTAGACGCCGCCGTCAAAGCTCTGGCAGCCGTCTTCGAGGTAAGACTCAATCATAAGGCCTTTGAGCAGTTTGCCGATGTCGCTGCTGTGACGTGCGCTGTGGAGCACCTCCTTGGCGATGCGGATCTGCTGCTCGTACTGTTTGCCCGAATTGGAGTGGTTGGTGTCCACTATGAGAGCGGGATTTGGCAGCTGGGACTGAGCGTATTTCTCGCAAAGGAGCATCATATCCTCGTAGTGATAGTTGGGAATATTGCGGCCGTTCTTGCTCACGCTGCCGCGCAGGATGGCGTGGGTGAGGGGATTGCCCTTGCTGGTAACCTCCCAGCCGCGATAGATGAAAGTATGAGAGAGCATGGCGGCGTGAATGGAATTGATCATCACGTTCATATCGCCGCTGGTGGGATTCTTCATGCCGACGGGAATGGTGAGGCCGCTGGCGGTGAGGCGGTGGATCTGACTCTCTACGCTGCGGGCACCAACTGCAACATAAGAAAGCATATCGGACAGATATGTATGGTTCTCCGGGTAGAGCATTTCGTCGGCACCGGAGAAGCCGCTTTCGGAGAGGACGCGCATGTGCAGATGGCGGATGGCGATCAGACCGCCGAGCATGTCGGCACTGCTGTGAGGGTCGGGCTGATGCAGCATACCTTTGTAGCCTTCGCCGGTTGTGCGCGGCTTGTTTGTGTATATGCGCGGAACTATAGTGATTTCGTCCTTGACCTTTTCCTGTACTTCGCGCAGGCGGGTCACATAATCCAGCACGGCGTCCTCGCGGTCGGCTGAGCACGGTCCGATTATCAGCAGCAGGTTGTGACTGCGGCCGGTTATGATATCCTTTATCTTCTCGTCATTTGCCTCCTTGATCTTGTCAAGGCCGGCGGGAAGCGGGTATTGCTGTTTAATCTTTTCTGCGGTAGGCAGTTCGCGTTTGATTTCCAGATTCATTACTTCTTATTGAATAATTTTCTCCTTTCGGTAGAAGTTATCATCATTTGCTTGATTGTGGCCTCGTCGCCACTGGCGATGGCTTTCTTGAGACGGTCGAATTCTTTTTCGAAAAGATCCATCTGGCTGAGCAACTCCTCTTTGTTGAGCATGAACAGTTCCGGCCACATATTCTCGTTTATATTGGCGATTCGGGTAAGGTCGCGGAAACTATCGCCGGTATAATCGACCAGATGCTTGGAATCCTTGCTGCACATAAGGCTGACGGCGATACAGTGGGTCAGCTGCGAGAGAAAGGCAATCATCTCGTCGTGTTCTTCCGGAGTCAGGATTGAGATTTGGCCGAAGCCAAGGATGCGTCCGATTTCGGTGGCGGTGTCGATGGCTTGCTGCGTATTCTTCCCGGTGGGCGTGATGATGTAATTTGCTCCTTCGAACACCTTGGGATTGCGGCTGGAGATGCCGGAGGTTTCGCGGCCTGCCATCGGGTGGGCAGCGATAAACTCGACGTCGCTGCGGAGCATATCCTGAATCTTTGAAACGATGGCACCCTTGACGCCGGTGACGTCGGTGATGATTGCGCCGCTCTTGAAGCAGTCCTGATACTTCTCAATCCATTCGACAAACAGCTTGGGGTAGACGGCGAATACAACGATGTCGAAACTGCTTACAAACCCTTTTGTTACATCTATTGTGCCGCAGTCAATTATACCCTCTTTAAGGGCGGTATCGACGGTGCTCTGGCGGGCTGAAATGCCGCCTACGTACCAGCCGCTCGCGTGCAGCTTTTCTGCGTAGGAGGCGCCAATCATGCCGAGGCCTACAATCAGTATTTTACTCTCTTTATTCATCTTTAACCTCGATGCCGAGTCGCTTTATTGCTTCAAAAAATCCGGGGTAACTCTTGGATACCGATTCGCAGCCGTTTAAATCAGCCCCGAACAAAGTCGCCATTGCTGTCAGACTCATGGACAGGCGGTGGTCGTTATGGCTGTCAAAGGTAATGTTTTCTTTCTCAAGAGATGCCCTGCGCTGCTGCGGAACCGGCCTGATTTCTACAGAATTGTCTCCAACGATGGCTTCGGCTCCCGCCTTTTCCAGTTCGGTGACGATATCTGCTATGCGGTCGCTCTCCTTGATGCGCAGTCTGGCGGTATTGGTAAACCGGGCACCGTGTTTTATTGCAGCCATGGTAAACAGCACCGGCCCGAGGTCAATGCAGTTGCCAAGGTCAATCTCGCACCAGCCTCTATTCAGTGCGTCGAAGTGCCTGCGGTAAATCTTGTCGCCCTGCAGCGAGTTGGGTTTTAGCCCCAGCAGCGTGACATCCCCGCCGATCTGGTTGAAAATATCCAGGAAGGCGGCGTTGGACCAGTCGCCCTCCACAGTGCAGTCGGGCAGGTCAAAACGCTGGTTTCCGGGCACAAGGATATGGTTGCCGTCCATCCGGACTTTGATGCCAGATTCACGCAGCACATCCAGCGTGATGTCGATGTATGGCCGGCTCTGGACCGGCGGAGTTATCCATATTTCGCTGTCTTCTTCCAGCAGTGGCAGGGCAAACAGCAGGCCGGTGACAAACTGGCTGCTGATGCTGCCGTCGATATGGAACAGGCCTCCGTTCAGATGACCTTCGGCCTCTATGCTGTCGCTGTTAATTGTATACGATATATTCTGGTCCTTGAAGATCCTTTCGTACTCTCCGATGCCCCTGGAAATGAGCTTTGGGGTTCCTGTCAAACAGGCCTTGCCATTGAGCGCAAGCGCCACCGGTATCATGAACCGCAGCGTGGAGCCGCTTTCGCGGCATGGAAGGGGGCTGGAAGTTGTGGCGCCTGGCTCCACCGTTACCACATCTCCTTCTACATTGACTTTTGCCCCTAGGGCGGTGATGCAGTCTATCGTGGCAAGGATATCGTTGGACAAGTCGACATTACCTATAACAACCCGCCTGCCGCTTAGAAAAGCGGCCAGCAACAGCCGGTGCGCATAGCTCTTGGAAGGAGGAGCCATTGCGACACCGCGGGCGACACCCTTGCTTATGTGACAGACGCTCATTCAGAAAGGAGGATGTCTATGGCGTCTATGTAACCGGCCAGGCCGTGACCGGCAATGGAAGATTTGCAGACGGGCCTGATATAACTCCACTGGCGGAAATCCTCGCGGGACGATATCTCGCTGATATGCACCTCTACGCAGGGAATCCTGACAGCCTTTAGCGCGTCCATCAGGGCGATGCTGGTGTGGGTGTAAGCGCCGGGATTGAAAACGATGCCGTCGACGCCGTCGAAGTAGGCCTGTTGGATCTTGTCCACAAGGGCGCCTTCGTGATTGCTCTGGTAGCATTCCACCTCGATACCGCGTTCGCGGGCGTAATCTTCTACCATATGTACCAGGTCGGCGTAGGTTTCGTTGCCGTAGATGTCGGGCTCGCGTATGCCCAGCATATTCAGGTTGGGTCCGTTAAGTACCAGCAGTTTCATTTCTTCTTGAATATTGAGTTGGAGAAAGCCCCCTTGAGGGCGTCGCAGATTACAATTGCCGTCATTGCATCAACCACGGGGCAGATGCGGCGGATGATGGCGGGATCGTGACGGCCGTTGATATTTATGGTGGTGTTGCCGCCGGTTGCCATATCCACAGTCTTTTGTTCGCGTGCGATGGATGGAGTCGGCTTGACGGCACAGCTGAATACCACCGGCATTCCGTTGGAATAACCGCCGTTGATGCCGCCGTTGTTGTTGGTGTACGTCCTGACTGTGCCGCCGTCGCTGTAGAATTGGTCGTTGCAGGTGGCGCCGGAGACATCCTTGAAGCCGAAGCCGAGGCCGAATTCGATGCCTTTTATGCCGCCAATGGAGAGCATCGCATTGGCCAGGGTGCCCTCCAGACTGCCGAACCACGGTTCGCCGACGCCGGCAGGGAGATGGGTGATAGCGGTTTGTATTGTGCCGCCGATGGAATCAAGGTCCAGACGCTTGTTCTCTATCGCGGCCAGCATCTTGCCCTCAATATCGGCCAGAACGGGGAAATCTTTGCCGGCGAGCGCCGCTATCTGGACATCCAGCTTGTCGGCATTGACACTGTCAAACGGGTCGTCCTTGATGCCGCCGCAATAAGATATGTGAGTGCCGATCTTTATGCCGATATCCTCCAAAGCTTTGCGGCAAATGGCGCCCAGAGCCACTATCGGAGCTGTCAGTCGGCCGGAGAAGTGTCCGCCGCCGCGCCAGTCCTCAAAGCCCTGATGGACAATGTGGCTCACGTAGTCGGCGTGGGAAGGACGCGCCAGGGTATGATTGGCCTCGTAGTCGCCGCTGCGGGTATTGGTGTTCTCTATGGTGATGCAGATCGGTTCGCCGGTGGTGAAACCATTGAAAACGCCGCTGAGAATGCGGAAGTTGTCGGGCTCTACACGGGCGGTCTCGGTTGCACCGGAGGGACGCCTCTTTGCCAGGGCGGCGGCGATAATGTCGTCGCTGACGGCAATGCCGCATGGCATACCGTCCAGCACCGCGCCGATGGCCTCGCCGTGGCTTTCGCCGAACAGCGTCAGGGTTATGTTCTTGCCAAGGATGTTGCTCATATCGCTAAATCTTGGATGTTGACTTTTTCAAAGGAGAAGCTGCCTGTCTCGCTGACCTTGACCACGGTGATGCCGTCGCCGGAAGCCTTCTTATCGTGTGCGATAAGGGCCTTGAGTGTCTCGGCCGGGATGTTGTGAGATGTAGGCAGGCCGTATTTCTGAAGCACTTTTAGGATGCGGCTGCGGGCATCGCCCTCTGCAAAGCAGAGCATGCCGAGGGCCACCGCCTCGCCGTGGAGATATTCGCCTCCGGCAGCCGCCTCAATGGCATGGCCAACCGTGTGTCCGAAGTTGAGCACACGGCGCAGCCCCTTTTCGCGGGGATCGGCCTTTACCACTGCCTGTTTTACATTCAGGCTGAGGCGGATTATTTCGTCTATGTCGGCCATCAGGTCGGTGGAATTCTCGATAATCGAGAAGAGCTCGGCGTCACTGGTGGCCGCCATCTTTATGGCTTCCGCCAGGCCGTTTATCAGCTGACGCTGCGGCAATGTACGAAGCGTGTCGGAATCTATCAGCACCTTGCAGGGCATGTGAAATGCGCCGACGATGTTCTTTACACCGCAGAAGTCGATTGCGGTTTTGCCGCCTATTGATGAATCCAGCTGGGAAAGAAGGGTAGTGGGGATGTTGTAGAATCGCAGACCACGCATATATGTCGCCGCAGCATAACCTGCCAGGTCGCCGACCACGCCGCCGCCGACGGCTATAACCGCATCGCTGCGGGTAAATCCGCCCTCTACCAGCGCCTCCAGAACCGCTTTATATGTATGGATGTTCTTGCTGGCTTCGCCCTGTTCAAAGGTATGAATGATAACCTCGGTGGCGCGCCCCTTGAGCGATTCGGCAACTGTGGCGGCGTACTGTGCCGGAACGCCGCTGTCGGTGACAATCATCACCTTGG